>SCPN01000257.1_pt1 | contig 212947 bp, 195 predicted proteins | sample 6106831 | NCBI WGS metagenome assembly SCPN01 (sample SAMN10720447, study PRJNA508395) | human gut metagenome | isolation source: Participant 1, 0 month | reverse complement strand
ATTGCACTCCGTCTACTTCATAACGGACGATGGCACGTGCCGAGTCAGACTCAGTTCCTGATAATAATCGGAATAGCGGGTATGTCCGGGGAAAGCAATTCTCAGGTCGCCGAAACTCTGATAAGGCATTCCCGAATTTGTTTTGCCATCACTTTCTCCGTAGCGAGCGTTTGTGCTTCCAGATATTTTCCGGCAAAACAAGTTCACGTACCTTCGGAATATACTCCAGTGCGTCGGGTTTGCGTTGTTGTTGGGGCGTCCTGCCCAAATGGTTTCTTCGTTTAGTTGTATTTGTTCTGTTCCCGGCGTTCCATATACCATTGCCCCCAGACGCCCGTTTCCCAAGGGTAAAGCTTCGGTCCATACCTGTGCGGGACGGTCATACCATAGTTTATATTCTGCGCAGATACTTTTTCTCCTGCGCATGAATACATCCTGCAGAGACCATTACAAACAGATATCCGATTAATCTCTTTTTATTCATTTTCATCTAATCGCTTTTATACTTTTATAGGAGGACGATTAAAAAGGAATTTTGTACCCAATATACAGGCAATAAGAAGCAGGGATAATCAAAAGTTATCGGGTATAAAAAAAATGAACTTCAATATCTGCTCAAAAGGTCTTACTTTGCATACGTAAGAGCACTAGAAGAAGTTGTTTCCTGAGTGGATTCATATCTTTAATCTAAAAACAGATAATTGAAAAATGTATAATTTAATCGTTAGACCGTTATTATTCTCATTGATCCTGAAAAAGTACATCGGATGCTCTTGAACTGGTTAAAAATCTATCGCTATCTACTTCCGGTTCGTGCATGCGTAAGAGGACACTATCAAGTGGACGAACCTTTTTCATACGGAAGCCTGCGATTCAAAAACCGGATAGGCTTGTCTGCCGATTCGATAAAAATGCGGAAACATTTGATGAGTTGGCAGATTTTGGTTTCGGATTTCTGGAAGTGGGGACTGTAACTCCTGATTATCAGCCGGGAAATCCTTCTCCCGTATCTTCAGGCTGGTAGAAGACGAATCACTGATCCACGTACAGGGTTCAATAATTGCGGTGTCGATGTAGCTCTGGAGCATATCAGAAGACACAGAAAAACATTCTTAGATACTCGGAGTAAATATCAATAAGAATCCACTTTCTGTCGGTGAGCAGATCCTCAAAGATTTTGAGCTGGTTTCACTCGTTTATGAAAGTGTAGATTATTTTACGTTGAACTGGGTAGTATAGATAAAGAATCATTTGCTAAAGTTTTAGAAAACCTCACAACATTTCGTCAGGCAGTGAACAAACGGTGCAGTATTTTCATTAAGCTCCCGGCGAATATTGATGAGAAGGAATTGATCTGGTCATTTCCTTGCATATAAATATTCCACAGAAGGTTTTGATAGCCACGGGTCCGACGATGGACCGCCCAGAATTGCATCAGACAAAACAAAACAGTTGAAAAGATCGGTAACGGTGGCGTCAGTGGTCGGGGTATCGGAGAAATCGCAGAAGGTAGTGCGTTATCTGTCCGGGCACACCGACCACCACTTTCTGATTATCGGGGCAGGAGGAATAATGACAGCAGAGGATGCAGCTGATATGATTTCCCAAGGGGCCGATATGATACAGATTTATTCGGCATTTATCTATTCCGGTCCTTCTGTTGTTCATAAATAGGAAGAAACTTAAACATTAATCGATATGAAGAAATTAATTTGTATTAGCTTGTATGAGGACTTATCCATGGCGACCTATGATTTGGCGGGAAGTGGACAATGCCGAACTGATTGGAATCGTGAAAATGCTTCCGAAGGAACTTATTTGTTTTACTTGTGACAGGCCCAATGGAAGCAGTGTTATTATGTGTCCCAGTCCCGTAGGTGGTATTAATCTGAGAATCGGAGGTATTTCGAAGACTAATCTGGAGAATATTGATTTCCGAATGGTTTACGAAGCTGGGAATTACATATATCCTCTTTAAATATAGAATGCCCCATGGTAATCCTGATGTTCCCGAACAAGATATCCGGCTGGCATTGAAGGTTGTGCGAGAAAAATTTCCGGAGTTTGTGATAAACTGGGTGATGGAACTTCTATCGGAGGATATCTGGCAACTTTTTCAGCTACGCTTTTGCCTGATGATGAGAAGCCGGATTTTCAGATATTGATGTATCCGGTAGTCAGTGTCGATGATCGTTTGACACATTTTCCTTGCCGTGAACGAATGTTTGGTCATTCCTATTCACCGGATAAGATGGAGCAGTATTCACCGATTGAGCATATTACTTCCGGCACACCTGCCGCTTTCATTGAGCAACTGCAATGATGCTGTGGTAAAGCCCTCTGAATGGTATTATGTATGCTGCCAGACTACAGAGAAGCAGATATCCCATTTCTCTGCATCTATCCTGCGGGACGGCATGGATTCGGTTATAATGATAGTTTTGTGTATAAGCAGGAGTGGCTTCAGGAACTTGGAGAATGGTTGGCAAAATTGTAATTCTTTTCTTGTAATTCGAAATATACTTCCTATATTTGTCATTAAAATATTTAATGAAAAGAAATTATGAGAAATTCAAAGGTTACATCTATGTTGGTAGTGCTGATGTTTCTGTTGGTCACAGGAATACAGGCGCAGACCGTTACTCCCAGTAAGATATATCACAAAGAACTGAATAACGTAAGCAACTTCAGCTCAATCAGTATTAGGCAGTCCTGATGTCGAGTATCGTCAGAGTAATGGTTCTAAAACGACAGTTTCTATATACGGTTCGGATAATTTGGTAGACTTGCTGGAAGTTTCTACAGTAAATGGAGTATTGCAGGTGAATATCAAAAAGGGTGTCAAGATTCTTAGTGGAGAGCGTCGTTTGAAAGTGATAGCTTCTTCCCCTTCATTGAATCAGGTAGATATTAAAGGTTCGGCAGATGTATATCTGAAAGGTACAATCAAAGGGAATGACCTGAATTTGAATATAGCCGGTTCCGGAGATATCGAAGCGGAGAATCTGCAATATACTAATATATTTGCTTTGGTGAAAGGAAGCGGGGACATTGATTTGAAAAATGTGAAAGCGACTACTGTGGTGTCAGAAGTTAATGGTTCCGGTGATATCAATATGAAAGGTTCTGCACAGAAGGCGACACTGACAGTAAATGGTTCCGGAGATATTAGTGCTGAAAAACTGGCTGCAACTAATGTCGTTGCTACAGTTGCAGGTTCGGGTGATATAGTATGCTACGCTTCCGGACAGTTGGATGCGAGAGTTAGTGGTAGTGGTGATATTGAATATAAAGGAAGCCCTTCAGTTGTAAATAAGCAGGGGAAGAAAAATTCGATTACCGGTAAGTAAGATACGAATCTTGTTTTTTATAGAAAGCGGGCAAATATGTTATTTATCACATATTTGCCATAGATCTCTTATCGAAGTATATGCAATGACAATATGTTAAAAATATAGTTAGCCAAGATACAATTAACTTGCAGATCCGTTTTATTTATATGGGCTTATCTGTATTTTCTGATATTGCACATTATGAAATATTATTCAATTAAGTCAAGTAGTATATGAATTTAGATGAAGTTTTAAATTATCGTCGCTCTGTACGGGTATATGATAAAAAAAAGGAAATAGATACAGAGAAAGTAAAGCATTGCCTGGAATTGGCAACTTTGGCTCCCAATAGTTCTGATATGCAACTATGGGAGTTTTATCACATCACACAGCCTGAATTGATGGCAAAGGTATCAAGAGCTTGTCTTGATCAAAAAGCAACTTCCACGGCTTCGCAGATTGTTGTTTTCGTCACACGTCGTGACTTGTATCGGAAGCGGGCGAAATTCGTTCTTGATTTCGAGACAGGAAATATACGGCGGAATAGTCCTATAGACAGGCAGGAGAAACGTATTAAAGACAGAAAACTGTACTATGGGATATTGATGCCGTTTGTTTATGCCCGTTTCTGCGGTATCTTAGGACTTTTCAGAGTACTACTTGCTAATGTTATCAGCATTTTCCGCCCTATGATGCTCGAAGTATCTGAAGGTGATGTGCGTGTGGTAGTACATAAATCCTGTGCGCTTGCAGCTCAGACATTTATGATTGCTATGGCGAACGAAGGATATGATACCTGTCCCTTGGAAGGCTTGGATAGCCGACGGCTCAAAAGGTTGCTTAAGTTGCCTCATGGTGCTGAAATAAATATGGTAGTTTCTTGTGGAATCCGGAATGGAAATAAAGGAATTTGGGGAGAACGGTGCAGGGTACCGTTTGAGGAAGTTTATCGTAAGATTTGATGTTATTGAAATTTTCATATTTATAGAGTTTGAGTATTACTTTCTTTCTTCTTTCACTAACTTCCTCCACCTTTGAAATGCTTTTATCAGGCTCTCTTCCTGTACCAGTTCTACCATTTCATAGTGTTCCACAAATAGTGCCATTGACTTCTTGAACATCACCCCCTTATTGAACTTATTGTCCAGCAGAAATTCATAGAGTTCCGCCCTCATTTCCACTTCGATTTCCTTTTCTATGGTTAATGCGCTTTCCTGCCCGATATAATTATATACTTCCGGATTCTTTCCGTAGGCTGGATTAGGCAGAACAAACGTGATATTTCCTGTTTCTTTCCAGGATACTTTGGATGGATGCGGGACGGATAACTGATAGAGAAAATGATAGATGGGAGTGATGTGAGAGAGATGGATAGGAATCGGTTTTCGGAGAGAGGCTGACGAAGAAGGTGAGGGGCGACTTTCGGATTCGGGTTCTAAACTTTGTGCGTAACGTACGTACATATACCTTGCCAGATACGGCTTGATGGTAATCGTAACTGTAACCATGGGATTTCAATTCTTAATTGTAAATAAATCTTATATGCATCAGACCGCTTCGGGTCATGAATTCCGTTTTGTTTGTTGAGAAAAATCCCATAGGTTACGGGGACGGAATTCTGCTTTTATAAGAAATTGAGAATCAAGTAGTTACAAATGCCTCTTTTTGGTTTAAAACCAAAGGGCCGTTCCTTTAAAACCAACGCCCCGTTTCTTTAAAACCAAGAGGGTGTTTCCCGGTGAGAAACGGGCGATTAGTTAAAAACCGAAGTGCAAAGCTAGAGTGAATATTCGTATTTTTCAAAATGGAGGAAATACCGGTTGATATTAATATGTAATGAAATAAGAATATTTTGCTACCAATTAAATTTGCGCGTATATACGCGGAAGGCGATGTCAATATATAGTACAGTAATTGTACACAGCGTATTTAACAAAGTTTATTACAGTCGAATCACTTCCCTGCGTCATTCACTGCCTTCTGATTCTTTTATAACTTGCTCACATCCTTTATTTTGCGTTTACAAACAATCTCCGTGTATGCCTGTTTGGAAAGACATGCGCATATCGCGCGGATATAAAATCGTGAAATTATGGATAAAGAAGAAATTGTAAATGAAAGGATGGTTACCAGCTTTCCCGTTTGTATGTCAGCCATTATCAGTGAACTGGAAGCTGCGGGAAAATATGCCGCCGTGCATACGTATAGCTGTACGCTGCGTTCCTTTACGGAATTTTCCGGTGATACGTCAGGACTGCTGCCTGTATGCGAGTTGTTTACTCCCGGTCGTCTGAAAGCCTATCAGGAGTGGCTTTTGAGCAAGTCATTGAGCTGGAACAGCATTTCCACCTATATGCGCACCTTGCGTGCGGTATTCAACCGTATCTTTCCCGTGGGCAGTTCCGGATATATTCCCGGTCTTTTCAATGATGTGTATACGAAGGTGGAATCCCGTACCAAACGTTCCTTGACGCAGAAACAGATGCGTCTGCTTTTGGAGAGTGATATAGGCTTATTGCCTGAGGATACGGGACGCTCGCTTGCTTATTTTCTGCTGATGTTTCTTTTCCGTGGGATGCCTTTTATTGACCTTGCCCATTTGCGTAAACGTGACGTTCAGGGTAATGTGATTGTTTATTGCCGTCATAAGACCGGGCGTCAAATGACAGTCCGCATTCCCAAGGAGGCTTTACCGTTGATGAAGAAGTTTTCCGACAGGCGTCCGGGTTCTATTTACCAATTCCCTATTCTGGATAGTAGTTTGGGTAACGGGGTGGCACTTCACCGTTGCTATCTGGATGCCTTGCGCAGCTTTAACGGTCGTTTGGTGAAAGTTGGTTCGTTACTCTTGCCGGGTGTGAAGTTGAGTTCTTACACCGCAAGGCATACGTGGGCTACATTGTCCTATCATTTGGGTACTCCTGTTGGGATCATCAGTGAAGCGTTGGGGCATTCCTCTGTTCGTGTCACTGAAACTTACCTTAAGCCTTTTGCCGGGGAACGGATAGATCGGGCGAATTATAAACTAATTACTTCGGTTGTGAGGCGGGATTTAGCAAAAAGTATGATTTGCAATACGCTGTATACCAGTGATTAGTGTGGTGTATTACTTACCAAGTAATGGAATGTTTCCGGCGACAAAGTTGAAAATATTTTTCCATTAAACCAAATAAAACGCTAATTTTTATGTCAAGGCACTAAAAAATCTTCATAAACAGAGACACAAACCCTGAAAACACAATATTGCCCACCGCTACCACTTAAAAAAGTGCATAAAGCCTGCCATCCATCTTTGACTCTTCAAAAACGGACTGTACTTTTATTCACCTAATGTCTAAGCAAAGTGTCTTTTTTCAATCGACAGTCACTTGGAAAACGCCTTTTCCTATAGTTCTGAAAGTATAGTTACCATTACTTGGTAAGTAACAGTAACAATAAACAAAACAACAAATGCTAACAGTTCTGACACAAGCCGCTATATCCGTTTTACACGACATCTCATTAGGAGCATGTCTGCAATCAGCAAACTTCCAGTTATCGGAAGAAGAGTTAAGTATACTGCTCCACAAGTTAGAAGGCGAAGGACTCGTTCGACGCTTGCCCGAAGAGAAAGAGTCATACGAATTATGCCGTCCCTTGTACGACCTCTCCCTGCTCGATGTGATCGAAGCGACAGGGGAACCTATTAATTGTAAATGTCCCACTCCCGAATCATTCTATACCCGTCACGGTAGGATAGCCCACAAAATGGGTGTTGTCAACCACATGATACGCGTGTTTCTAGGTGATATAAAACTTTCTGATTGGTAACCGATCGGAAAACAACCAGCTTATGACTATAATTAATGTACATATAAAACAGTTTCTCCTCAATTGCGGAATGTTGTTTGCCATACTGTCAAGCTATGCACAGGAAAGATACAATCACAATATATGCGTGCAAGATACGCTCAGCAAGCCGATGGTACTCCAATTCCGTATCAACGAGGCTGTAGTGGATAGCGAATACATGGATAATGCCCGTACCCTCCGTTATCTGGATGAAATATTCTCCAACTTCAGTCTGACGGAACGAATCGACTCTATCCATATCCTGTCTTTTGCCTCGCCCGAAGGCAGGCGAGAGTATAACGAACGCTTGGCCCAGCAACGCTCGACAGTCGTAAAGGACTATCTGATATGGAAATACTCGAATCTTGTCCCATCCCGCATCCATCCCCGTCCACAGGGTGAGAACTGGAAAGAGCTCCGAGAACTGATAGCCGGTGACAAGCAACTCCCCAACCGGAAAGAAGTGCTGAAAATCATAGACCGTACTCCTGACACCGATCGTTGCAAGGTATTACTGAAGGAACTGAACGGAGGAAGTACCTACCGATATATCCGAGACAGATTACTGCGTTATCTGCGTAATGCTTCTCTCTGTATAGTATGGATGCATCCGGACAGCCTGTCCGCACTTCCCACAGCTACCCCTTTGGATATAAACGGCTTGAGGGATAGAAATGACAGAAGTACTATTCTTCCACGTCTACAAGGAAATTCAGTAGCTACCCCCTGCTACCATCCTCTTTTCGCCTTGAAAACAAACTTACTGTTCGATGCCGCAATGATGCCGAACATAGAGCTTGAGATACCGATTGGCAGACGCTGGTCTGTGAATGCCGAGTATATGTTCCCGTGGTGGTTGTTCGATGGTGACAAATATTCCATGCAAATATTAATGGGCGGGCTGGAAGGCCGCTACTGGCTAGGCAGTAAGGAAAAACGGATAAACTCGGAAGTGCTTACCGGACATTTTCTCGGACTGTATGCCGGAGGCGGCAAATACGACCTGCAATGGAAAGAAGACGGCTATCAAGGAGAATTTTTTATCGCTGCCGGCATCAGCTATGGCTGGGCGACACGTATCGCCCGCAACCTGCATCTGGAATTTAATATCGGTATCGGTATGCTCCGAACTGATTATCGTTACTACCATGCCCGTGATAACTACCAAACTTTACTGTGGCAAAATAATGGGCGTTACACCTGGTTCGGACCGACAAAGGCGAAAATCTCGCTGGTATGGCTGCTGAACCGCAAGGTGAAAATAAAAAAAGGAGGCACAAGATGAATAAGGCACGTAAATTCTGCATGAATCAATATATATGGTACATCTGTATCCTCCCCTTCCTATTGACGGCTTGTGACCGCCGCGAACTGACCTACTATGAAACAGCGGAAGTGACTCTCACCGCCGACTGGAGCCAATCTGGTTTGGAAGGTGAAGACAATTACGGAGCCACCGCTGTTTTTTATCCTAAAACCGGCGGAGAACCTAAAATAGTGCTGATGGGCAACCGCAACCGGGCTATCGCCCTACTGCCTGAGGGACACTACAGCGCAGTGCTGTTCAACCGCTCATTCGATGATTTTAGTGCGATAGGCTTCCGTGGAATAAACTCTTTTAATACAATTGAAGCCTATGCCCGGCAAGTGGAAAACCGCAGTACTCCTGAAACCATCGTCAGTTCTCCCGATAAACTGGCAGTAGCGGTAATAGAAGAATTTGAAGTAACGGAAAACATGCTGGGTAACAATTATACTCCTGTCTCTTCCCAAAGTAAAAAAGAGATTTCGCAGGATTGCTCCCTACACTTCGTCCCCCTTGAACTGACCTGCACGGTTAAAGTGAAAATAAACGTAGACGGGCTGAACAATGTCAGGAAAGCTACTTGTCGGTTGAGTGGAGTTCCCGTTTCCGTCTTCCTTGCTACCGGGCATTCAAGTAGCGAACGGGTGACACAGGAGTTTCCCGTTGGTAATCCCGTTTTCAATGAAGACGATTACCCCAAAGGGAGTCTTACAGGACAGTTCAATGTCTTCGGCTTCAGCAAGACGGAAGAACATAACGTGGAAACCGTCTTTCTATTGGTAGATGAAAAAACCGAAATTTCTCAATCGTTGGTTCATGTTCATATTACCGAATCAACCGACGAAACTGGCACGATTGTAGTGAATGTAGAAGCAAGTACCCCGGAGAAACTTCCCGATGTCGAACAAGAAGATGGTTCGGATTCGGGCTTCAACGCCGACGTTGACCAGTGGGGCAAGGAAGAGAATACAGAATTTCCCTTGTAAAACGGTACCGGGATATATTGATTAACATATATAACGCTAATAAACAAAGACAAACGCATAGGAAGTATTACTTAATTAACAAAAACAATATGAAAGCAAGAAATTTTCTGATGGTTGTATCAGCACTGTCGATAGCAGGCTGTTCGCAGAACGAGGTTACGGAAATGAGACAGGACACAAATCCTGTACTGGGATTCAATGTGTATACGGGCGTGCCGACCAGAGGTACGGACGTTTCGACTACAACAATGCAAGGTACGTGTGACGCCACGCATTTCGGCGGATTCGGCATTATGGGCTATTATACCGGCAGCAAAGCATGGGATACCGCCAAAGGAGATGTGGCACCCACTTTCATGTATAACCAAAAGGTGACGTGGGATGCAACCCTAAACAGCGGTACAGGTGAATGGACCTACAGTCCCAAAAAATACTGGCCAAACAATACAAACGATAAAGTCTCTTTCTTTGCCTATGCCCCCTATGAAGAAACCGGCAATAGTGGAAGCAGGGTAGGCATCGTTCCTTCCGGTATAACGGATACCGGAATACCCAGCATCGAATTTACACTAAAAAACAAAGATAATCTGGATAAGATGGTGGACCTTGTGGTAGCCGATGCGCTCGATAAGACTTATAATGACGGAACCATCGGATTCCAGTTTGCCCACACTCTCTCCAAAATGGGATTTAAAGCCAAACTGGGTGACGACTATGCCGACCTGGACGGAGACAATAGTTTCGTATATATTACCCGCATGTGGATTGTAGGCAAAGACGGAAGCATGTCTATGCAAACTCCCGCACAAGTCAACAGCAACTCCAAATTCTATACTAAAGCTAAATGGGCAGATTTGCACTGGAATTATGAATCCGAGTATACAGAGATTCCTACAGCGGATTTCAGCATCGAAAAAATTATGAATATGGATGCGGAGAAAATCACCGAAATATGGGAAGATGGTTCGACAAACTCCGTTTCAGGAATCAAGCTGGTAAGAGCCAATAAAGATACCCCGAAAGACTTATTCAAAACCAACCAGTTCCTTTACCTGATTCCGGTAAACGATACTGATAAGACAGTAGCTGCAGAGGGCCAGGGCGGATGTGAAGAAGGTGATATCATGATTGGCTTCCATTATGACATTGTTACTAAAATAGTAGGCAGTTCTCCAACTAAATATTCAGTGAGCCATTTTGAGACTTCCGTTCCACTTCCGGCACATCACATGAAACGTGGTAAATGGTACACCTATACATTTACCATCAACCTGAGAGAAATTAAAGTGAAGGCTGAAACAAGTGTCACCCCGTGGGGTACGGCAGGTGATGACTTCACAATGGAGTAAACCACGATCCCTCTCCAAGCCCGGACAAGGTTGAATGTCCTTTTCCGGGCACATGATAATTAAAAAAGAATTGTAGAAAAAGTAATGTTCTTGAAAGCATAAAGATGATAAAAATAAACCTCTTGAACCGGATTCTTTCCGTTGCGGCCATTCCGTTATTCTTTTCTTGCGGAACAAATGAAACGGAAGAGATTCTTTCCTCCCGTCCTCTTGATTTTTCCACCACGGTGACGGGGACTTCCCATAACGCTGCATCTCACGATAGGGCTACCCGGGCAGGAGATATCACCACTGCCAACCTTCAATCAATGGGAGTGTTCGCCTACTTCACTCATGGAGATTTTGAGGAATCTTCTTCTACTCCCGGTTTCATGTACAACCAACTTGTAAGTAAACAAATGGGAGGTAACTGGACATACAGTCCGGTAAAATACTGGCCGAACAACCTGAACGATAAAGTCAGTTTCTTTGCCTATGCACCACACAATGCTACAGGAGTAACCCTCTGTAGCAACACCAATATAGGATATCCTTATCTGACTTACACAGTGCCTGCGGCAGAAGCCAACCAAACGGATTTATTGGTATCCGTACCGTTACTCAACAAAAATGGAGAGGAACTGAACTTTACCATGAAACATACCCTTGCGAAAGTAAATATCATCGTAAAAGACGGGGAAAGTGACGACACTCCCAAAGTGTTGGACAGTTTCACCCTGAAAGCAAAGGGGAAAGGTAAACTGACTTATACGACAAGCGGATTCAACTGGAATACAGACGGTTCTCCTACCACTACATATACTATTTCTAAAAACAATTTCAATGTAACGAAAGGAAGTACAACCACCGTTGCCTCCCTCTACCTGATACCTGATAAAACAAATGCTACCTTCTCCATGAAATACACTATACACGGCACTATCGAGACAGGAGGCACTGCCCCTACACGCACGATAACCGTTACAGACAAGATGATGCCGGAAGCATCCGAATGGAAAGCAGGTGAAGAAGTGAATTATACGATTACTATTAAAAAGACAGGAGTGGAAATTGACACAGACACCAGTAACTGGTGGGAGGAAGACACAAGCAACAATGCAGAAATAAAAACTTATATTGCCGGGGACTTAAAACTAGGAGACTATTATTACACCGATGGCACATATAGCGATGGAGGATTACGTGCAGAAAATATGACTACCGGAATTTGCGCCTTTGCAAACCCTTTATCCAAACCGGAAACCGGAAAAACTTGTATAGGAGTTGTATTCTATGCAGGAAGGCATCCCAAAGACGACTGTGTTTATGCTACTAAAGCGGGAACCAGCATGAAAGAAGTACATGGCTATGTTGTTTCGTTAACTGATTTGGGAATAGCTAATGATACTAAAGGGGAGGGTGGGTTTATTATACTTATGGTGGCTTTGAAGAAAAGAAGTTCTATATTTAGTAGGAACTCCAACTGATACCGATGATTATAGAGGATATTCCAATACACTTTTGATTGAACATACCGCCAAAGAAAGAGGAGTTTGGGATAAAGGTATTTATCTTCCTAACAAAGTATTGAACAATTATAGTCCGCTCGCACCTTCTGCTACCAGTGGGTGGTATATGCCTTCAGCGGACAAATGCTGGATTTATATAAATATAAAGCAGCACTTAAAGTTGTTCTGGACCAATTAGGTAAAACACTGATAGGAAGTAGCGCCAATAACGGCACTTATTGGACAAGTACCGAAACCGGCTCAGGTACAGCATACAAGTTTGACAGATTTCGTCTAAATAGCGGATTTCTAAATTCCTATTGGAAAGGAGGCCGTGATGCCACCCGTCCCGTCTTCACCTTTTAATATACCCTCTAAAAAGATATAGCTATGGCAAATAAACCAATCATACTACATATCGCTTTCATACTTCTATTATTAAACTCATGCACGAGCGAAACCGAAATACCCGTTTCGCCCAATACGCTGACACTGGAAATAAAAGCAGAAAACTTTTTCCCTACAGACAATTCAACCACCCGTACAACCGACAAAGGTTATGAAACATTTTCACAGATGGCGACAAAATAGGAATTACCATCGTAAAAGGCGGAAAGATAGTGGACAAAATAAATAATATCCCTGTCACCTACAACGTCAGCACCGAACAATGGGTTACCGACGGCACTCATCCCCTCTATGCCTATGACGACGCTACCTATCTGATTTACTATCCATATGATTCAGCAATAACCGGTGCCGTGAGCGAAGCCGATTTAGCTGGCAAACTAAACAGCTTTATCCCGAATGTCGACCAAAGCACACGGAAAAACTTCGCCGCCTCCGACCTGATGATAGGCACAGGCACCCTATCCGGCACAGAACTGAAAGTTACATTGCAACACTACATGTCCCTCGTTGTACTCTGCCCGCAAGGCAACAAATACATAGCAGGAGATTATGAATATCACAGTTTGTACACCTCAATCACCTCACTTCAGGCAGGAGACGTCACAGCCGGTTACGAACCGGGAGACGGAACGCTCCGCTTCATCCTTCCTCCGTCAGTATCTACCGATATAGCAATATCTTACACCACAGCCGAAAGCAGAACTCCGTCTTATACCCTTACAATGACCCCGACAAAGGGAAATACAGCAAAATCAACCTCACCACAGGATCCAGTATAACTCCCTCCACTATCACTTTGGGCGACCGCTACATGGCGAACGGTGCTATCGTGCCTAAAGACGCCAACATGACAGATAGTTGGAAAAGAACTGCCTTGGTCTTATTTTCAGCCTCGCCACCAGCGACATCGACCGGGGACATGGCTGGACGCACGGGTATGTGATGGCTGCCAAGAAGAAAGCTTCCCGAACGATATAATGACTAAATGCTGGAGTACTAATTCAAACTACGACGAACCTTTCTTGATAAATTGTGTTGACCTTTCTCTATCTCGTGCCAATAAGGAGGGATATACGGAGACGGAAGCCTTGATCGATTCTTATGCTTCGGATGACCGCTATGGAGTGGTACAGCAGATATTGTATTACCGCAAACAAAACCCTTGTATGTCTAATGCAATCTATAGTCCCTGGTATGTGCCTAGTTGTGGACAATGGTATGATATACTGACGAATTTGGGAGAGATCAATATGGAATCGTTTTCAAATTATAATGGAGGATGGGAAGGAACCTCCGATGCGCGTGGTACTATAGAAACTAAAATGAATGTAGCCGGAGGTACTTTCAGCTTAAATTCGGCAGTAGTACTCGCAGTGCCTTTTTTCACTGTAGCTCGGAAAGTAGCACAACACACAATTGGAGTATGCGTTTTGATGACAGAAAAAGTACATTCTTAACCCCATTAGGAAAAAGTATAATAGGTGACAGCAACAAAGGATCGGAGTATGGTCGGAAATTCCTTCGCCCAGTATTGGCTTTCTGAGCAATATTAGAACAAAAGTAGATTTATTAATGTGACTATATTGTTTGTTTTGTAGTACACTTCTGTGTCCGGCGGGGCAGGAAGTGTACTTTTATACATTATATAAACTGCTATGGAGGTCTTGTTTGGGAATCGCAGACTGAAACTTGCTTAAAAATCGGAAGCTATGACAATGGAGTATAAAAATAATGGTTATCTTTGAATAATTAAAAATGAAGAATAATGATGGATGGCATAATGCGTAAACTTCCTATTGGGATACAGACTTTTGCGGAAATCCGTGAAGAAAATTATCTCTATGTAGATAAAACAGCTTTTGTATGGCGGATAGCTAATACAGGTAAACCTTATTTTTTAAGTCGTCCCCGTCGTTTTGGTAAAAGTCTTCTTCTTTCCACTTTCGAAGCATATTTTGAGGGTAAGAAAGAATTGTTTGAAGGACTTACCATTGCTGAACTGGAGAAAGAATGGAAGAAGTATCCGGTGTTGCATTTGGATTTGAATGCGGAAAAATACGATTCACCTCAAGCTTTGGTTGAGATTCTTAGCCGACATTTGACACAATGGGAGGTGAAATATGGAAAAGGAGAGGATGAGGAAACTCTTTCCGGACGCTTTGCAGGAGTGATTCGTCGTGCCAGTGAACAGACTGGTTGTGGAGTAGTGGTATTGGTGGATGAATATGATAAACCCCTGTTGCAGGCTTTGGGGAATGATTCTCTGTTGGATGATTACCGTAAGACTCTGAAGGCTTTTTATGGAGTGCTGAAGAGTTCAGACCGCTATCTGCGTTTTGTTTTCCTCACAGGAGTCACTAAGTTTGCACAAGTCAGCGTGTTCAGTGATTTGAATCAGTTGAATGATATTAGCATGAAACCCCAGTATGCAACTGTTTGTGGCATTACACAGCGAGAACTGGAAGTGACTTTTGCTCCGGAATTGAACCGGTTGGCAGAAGCGAACGGATTGACCTATGAAGAGACATTAAATAAAATGACGGCTCTATATGACGGTTATCATTTCTGTGAATTTGCAGAAGGTGTATTCAATCCGTTCAGTGTACTAAATGTTTTTGACGGGTATAAATTTAGTAACTATTGGTTTCAAACCGGTACGCCTACTTTTCTTGTCGAACTGCTTAAAGAGAGCGAATATGATTTGCGCACTTTGATAGACGGAATAGAAGCCAGTGCTTCCTCATTTACAGAATATCGGGTGGATGCCAATAATCCGATTCCGTTGATTTATCAGAGTGGTTATTTGACTATCAAAGACTATGACAAGCGTTTTGGAAACTACTTGCTGAAATTCCCCAATGATGAAGTACGCTATGGTTTTATGGATTTCTTGGTTCCCTATTACACATCAGTAGTAGACGATGAACGGGGTTTTTATATAGGTAAGTTTGTCCGTGAATTGAGAGTGGAGAGGTTGATGCCTTCCTTAATCGTCTGCAGGCCTTCTTCGCCGATTTTCCTTACGAACTGAGTGATGCGACCGAACGCCATTATCAGGTTGTATTCTATCTGGTATTTAAACTGATGGGACAATTTACCGATGCGGAAGTTCGCAGTGCCCGCGGACGTGCGGATGCAGTAGTAAAACGCCTAAATATATATATGTATTCGAATTCAAACTAAATGGAACTGCCGAGCAGGCTTTGCAGCAGATTGATGAAAAAGGCTATCTGATTCCTTATCAGGCAGACGGACGTGAAGTAGTGAAAGTAGGAGTGGAGTTCAGTGCGGAGAAAAGGAATATTGGGCGATGGTTGCTTTAACCAGATAACAATTAATATTAAAGTGAATCCTATTAGATAATCAGATTTGCGGAGATATGCCTGGCATATCTCCGTTTTAATTGACATAATCCGCCGGAGAAAAGGGATGAACGATGCTTACCGACGTGATTTAATCAAATTTTAATAAATGAAATTTATTTTTTCTTGATTATACAAATAGTACAAAAGAAGCTTCTTCTCCGGCCTTATTTTTTATATTCCGCAACATTTCTTTCCTTGAGTCATAGTATTAGTCACCTTTCGAAACATTGATTGTTTGTATCCGACATGGATGGAGTTTGGCTAGTCCCCAAATATACGGATATTTGTGAAGTGAGATTTCACTATCAAAAGTATTGGTCCTTTCGGACCGGCCGCCTGTGAAGGTAGCTCTATTGTTTGTTTTGTTTGTGTTTGGTGCATCTTTTTTCAAGCGAGAAAGAAGATGCACTATTTATATCTATCTACCCTGACTAGCGGATATTGAATGAAAATTTGCCTATGAAACAGATAAAGCATACATTTGAAGAAAAAAAAGAAAATGGGCGGGAAAGCATCAATGTGGAACTTATGGCACGGCTGTCACAAATGGAGTGAAGGCTGCCGCCACTGCTATGTATATCGTACGGATGGCAAATACGGAAAAGACAGTACGGTGGTGACAAAGACGGAAAAGTTCGGTTTGCCTTTGCAGAAGAAAAAGAATGGAGAATATAAGATACCCTCGGGAAATCTGGTATATACCTGTTTTACCTCTGATTTTCTGATTGAAGATGCGGATGAATGGCGTGCCGAAGCATGGGAAATGATGCGGATACGGCAGGACCTTCATTTTATGTTTATTACGAAGCGGATAGACAGACTGCAACAGTGCCTGCCACCGGATTGGGAGATGGATACGACAATGTGACAATTTGTTGTACAATGGAGAATCAGGACAGAGTCGATTATCGCTTACCTATTTATAAAGAAAGTCCTATTAAACATAAAATTATTATCTGTGAACCCCTTCTTAGTCAGATTGATTTCAGGGGAGAATTGGAAGGATGGGTAGAGCAGGTAGTGGCAGGAGGAGAGTCCGGTAAGGAAGCCCGCGTATGCAATTATGACTGGGTGTTGGACATCCGCCGTCAATGTGTGGAAGCTCATGTCGGTTTCTGGTTCAAGCAGACAGGAAGTTATCTGTTGAAAGACGGGCATGAGTATAAAGTCGCCCGACAGTTCCAGCACTCACAGGCGAGGAAAGCGGAACTGAATTATACTCCCGAAAAATAACGAAAGAACAAATAGGAATAAAGGAATGCGAAGGCTGTCGGACAGCTTTCACATCCCTTTATTGAGTACAAAATATGGATAATCACGTCTCTCCTTAAAGAGATAGTGTGTAAATTTTAAAATTATCCATATTAAATGAAACAGATAAAGCTGTTATTTCTTTTAGCTTCCGCCTCCGTCACGGGAGCATTTGCGCAGAGCAATGGGCTGACGGATATGAGTCAGAGCCGTTATGCAAAGATGGCAAATACCGGAATTGATGCCGTACACTGGACGAATGGATTCTGGGGAGAGCGTTTTAATGTATTTAGCGGAACTTCCTTGCAGAGTATGTGGAATACATGGAACACGCCGGAAGTTTCTCATGGTTTCCGTAATTTTGAGATTGCTGCCGGTGTATGCAAGGGAGAACATTGGGGACCTCCGTTCCACGATGGAGATATGTACAAGTGGATGGAAGGAGTCGCTTCTGTGTATGCTGTCAATAAAGATCCGGAACTGGACAAGTTAATGGACAACTTTATTGCTTGTGTCGTAAAAGCCCAACGTGCAGATGGTTATATACATACGCCGGTTGTTATAGAAGAACTGAATAAGGGAATAGACAGCCATACGCTGGCTGATTCCCAACAACAGACTGTGATTGGTACGAAAGTAGGCTCTGAGGATGAGAAAGGAGCTTTTGCCAATCGGTTGAATTTTGAAACGTATAACTTGGGACACCTGATGATGGCAGGTATCGTTCACCACCGTGCTACCGGAAAAACAACTCTTTTGGATGCTGCCGTGAAAGCTACGGATTTCCTTTGTCACTTCTATGAGACGGCTTCCGCCGAGTTGGCACGCAATGCAATTTGCCCTTCACACTATATGGGAGTGGTGGAGATGTATCGTGCTACAGGAAATCCCCGTTATCTGGAACTTTCAAAAAACCTGATTGACATTCGCGGTATGGTAGAAAGCGGCACGGATGATAATCAGGACCGTATCCCTTTCCGTGACCAATATCGTGCAATGGGACACGCCGTACGTGCCAATTACCTGTATGCAGGTGTGGCAGATGTGTATGCGGAGACGGGTGAACAACAACTGATGAAGAACCTGACTAGTATCTGGAACGATATTGTCACCCGAAAGATGTACGTGACCGGAGCTTGCGGTGCTTTGTATGACGGCACCTCACCGGATGGAACGTGCTACGAACCGGATAGCATTCAGAAAGTGCATCAGAGCTACGGTCGTCCGTATCAGTTGCCGAACAGTACGGCACATAACGAAACCTGTGCCAACATTGGTAATATGCTGTTCAACTGGCGCATGCTGGAAGTAACGGGAGATGCCAAGTATGCGGATCTTGTGGAAACTTGTCTTTATAATAGTGTATTGAGTGGTATAAGTCTGGATGGAAAGAAGTATTTCTATACGAATCCTCTTCGTATCAGTGCCGATCTGCCTTATACACTCCGTTGGCCGAAAGAACGGACGGAATATATCAGTTGTTTCTGTTGTCCGCCCAATACATTGCGTACGCTTTGTCAGGCGCAGAATTACGCCTATACATTGAGTCCGGAAGGGATTTATTGCAACCTGTACGGTGCAAATACATTGACTACAAACTGGAAGGACAAGGGGGAACTTGCTTTGGTGCAGGAAACGGACTACCCTTGGGAAGGCAATGTACGTGTAACGTTGAACAAAGTGCCCCGTAAAGCAGGTGCTTTCTCCCTCTTCTTCCGTATTCCGGAATGGTGCGGGAAAGCTGCGTTGACAGTGAACGGTCAACCGGTATCCATGAATGCCAAGGCAAATACCTATGCGGAAGTGAACCGTACATGGAAGAAAGGAGATGTGGTAGAACTGGTCATGGATATGCCTGTTTGTCTGCTCGAAGCTCATCCGTTGGCAGAAGAAATCCGTAATCAGGTAGTAGTGAAACGTGGCCCGTTGGTTTACTGCCTGGAGAGTATGGACATTGCAAATGGAGAAAAGATCGATAACATCTTGATTCCTGCCGACATAAAGCTGACTCCGAAGAAAACGACGATTGAAGGCAGTTCGATAGTAGCCCTGGAAGGGAAAGCGCGTCTGGCATCGTCTGAGTCCTGGGAAGGCGTGCTTTATCGTCCGGTTGTCCAAGCAGAGAAAACAGTGGATATTCGTCTGATTCCTTATTATGCATGGGGAAACAGAGGTAAAGGAGAGATGACAGTCTGGATGCCGCTAGCAAGATAACCCATTGTAAAAGAAAAATGAAAAGTTATTAGTAACAACTATATGCCTGCTGGGTGCACATCTGCTGTCAGCAGGTGAAATCTGGATTTCGCCGCAGGGGAATGATCTCAATGACGGTACACGTCCCTCTCCAGCGACGTTGACTTCTGCTTTGCGCCAGGCACGCGAATGGCGCCGGACAGATGATGAACGGGTGCGGGGAGGAATTACGATCTGCATGGAAGGCGGTACGTATGCACTCTATGAACCGGTGTTTATTCGTCCGGAAGACAGCGGAACGGAGGATTCTCCTACGGTGATCCGTCCGGTAGCTGATGAAAAAGTGCTGTTGAGTGGCGGCATCCGGATCGGTGGATGGAAGAAGCAGGGAAAACTTTGGGTAGCGGATGTGCCCATGTTCAACGGGCGGCCATTGGATTTCCGTCAGTTATGGGTGAATGGGAAGAAAGCTGTCCGTGCCCGTGATGTAGAGGATTTTGAGAAGATGAACCGCATTTGCAGTGTGGACGAAAAGAATGAGATTCTTTATGTTCCTGCGGTTGCCATACGCAGACTGGTAGACGGAAAAGGGGCTTTGAAGGCCAAATATGCAGAGATGGTATTGCATCAAATGTGGTGTGTGGCCAATCTTCGTATTCGTTCTGTCGAACTGGCTGGAGACAGTGCCGCAATACGTTTTCATCAGCCGGAGAGTCGGATTCAGTTTGAGCATCCCTGGCCGCGTCCGATGGTAACGACAGATGGGCATAATTCTGCTTTTTATCTCACGAATGCCCGTGAACTACTGGATGTAGCGGGAGAATGGTATCACGACATAGATGCCCGTAAAGTCTATTATTATCCTCGGGAAGGAGAGAAGTTGCAGGATGCCGGCACGGAAGTGATAGTGCCTGCCATAGAGACATTGATACAAGTAAAAGGGACGTTCGACCGTCCTGTTTCACATATCCGTTTTGAGAAAATCACGTTCTCTCATACGACTTGGATGCGTCCGTCTGAGAAAGGCCATGTTCCTCTTCAGGCAGGAATGTATCTGACAGACGGTTATCGTATTGACCCGAAAATGGAACGGGACTATCTGAATCATCCCTTGGATAATCAAGGATGGCTGGGACGTCCTGCCGCAGCTGTAAGTGTGGCTGCTGCCAATCAGATCGACTTTGAGCGCTGCCGGTTCGAGCATTTAGGCTCAACCGGACTGGATTATGAAGAAGCCGTGCAGGGTGGTGTCGTTCGTGGCTGTCTTTTCCGTGATATTGCGGGGAACGGACTGGTGGTCGGCAGTTTCTCTCCGGCTGCCCATGAAACACATTTGCCTTATGACCCTGTCGACCTTCGGGAAGTATGCGCGCATCAACAAATCAGTAATTGCTACTTTACCGAAGTGGGTAATGAAGATTGGGGATGTCTTGCCATTACTGCGGGGTATGTGAAAGATATTAATATAGAACACAATGAAATCTGCGAAGTTCCTTATAGCGGCATCAGCCTTGGCTGGGGCTGGACGCAGACAGTGAACTGTATGCGTAACAACAGAGTGCACGCGAATCTGATTCATCACTATGCAAAGCATATGTATGACGTAGCCGGAGTTTATACGCTGGGTTCGCAGCCGAAAAGTTATGTAACTGAGAATTGCGTACATAGCATTTATAAGCCAAGTTATGTACACGATCCCAATCATTGGTTTTATCTCTATACGGACGAAGGCTCTTCTTTTATCACTGTACGCGATAACTGGACGGAAGGGGAGAAGTATCTGCAAAATGCGAACGGTCCCGGAAATGTATGGGAGAACAATGGTCCGCAGGTAGATACAGTCATTCGTGAACGTGCAGGGTTGGAAGCCGGATATAGGGACTTGAAGAAATAAGAAAAATGAAAAAGAAATGCATGATACTTCTGGGTGCCTTGTCATTAGTAAGCAGCACCTTTGCCCAAACTTGGATATGGTATCCGGGGGACTATGAAATCTGGCTGGGCAACCAGATGAACAACCGACGTACGGAACGTGGTGCTTTTTTTCCTCCTTTTTGGAAAACGGACAGTCATTATGTAGTCGTAGAGTTCAGCAAAGTATTGAATCTTTCCGAACCGGAAGAAGTGTTTATTGCTGCCGAGGGAACATATAATGTGAAGCTGGACGGGAAACTTCAGTTCGGAATGCCTGAAACCTTGCTGCTTCCGGCAGGAAAACATAGTCTGAATATTAAAGTATGGAATCAGGCAACGCCTCCCACTATCTATGTGAAAGGAAAGACGGTAAACTCTGATTCGTCCTGGCGGGTAACTTATGAAGATAAGGAATGGATCGATGAAAGCGGTAAGGCTAGTGACACATCTGCCACCATCTATATGGATGCCGGATGCTGGAACTTTGACGGTGCCACTCAACGTCCTTCCCAATTCAGCCTGATGCGTGAACCTCAGCAACCTGTCGCTAAAACAGAACAATCGGAAGGAGGCATACTGTATGATTTTGGAAAAGAAACGTTCGGATTTATCACATTAAAGAATCTTTCGGGCAAAGGAAAGATTGACCTCTATTATGGTGAAAGTCCGGAAGAAGCGAAAGACAAAGCATATTGCGAAACATTGGATAAACTCCTGCTGGAGCCGGGACAGATCACTGACCTCGCTATCCGCAGCACATCTCCTTTGCATCATTCTGATAATGAATATACGCTGGAGAACAGCAAAGCATTCCGCTATGTGTACATCACTCACGAACCGGAAGTACAAATTGGTGAAGTATCCATGCAATATGAATATCTTCCCGAAGAATATCGTGGTAACTTCCGTTGTAACGACGAGGAACTGAACCGTATCTGGGAAGTGGGAGCATACACGATGCATCTTACTACACGTGAGTTTTTTATAGACGGTATCAAGCGCGACCGTTGGGTATGGAGTGGCGATGCCATCCAAAGTTATCTGATGAATTATTATCTGTTCTTTGACAGTGAGTCCGTGAAGCGTACCATCTGGCTACTTCGTGGAAAAGATCCGGTGACCAGCCATAGCAACACCATTATGGATTACACTTTCTACTGGTTCTTAAGCGTATATGATTATTATATGTATAGCGGTGACCGGCATTTCGTCAACCAGCTATATCCACGTATGCAAACAATGATGGATTATGTATTGGGACGTACGAATAAGAATGGTATGGTGGAAGGAATGTCCGGCGACTGGGTATTTGTGGACTGGGCAGATGGCTATTTAGACAAAAGGGAGAACTTTCTTTCGAACAGGTTTTGTTTTGCCGGAGTCTGGAAACGATGGCACTTTGCGCAGACTTAGTCGGAGATAAGGACGGACAACAAAAATATGAGAAGTTAGCTTCTGCGTTAAAAGCAAAATTAGAGCCGACTTTCTGGAATAATCAGAAACAGGCATTTGTGCACAACTGTGTGGATGGACGTCAGAGTGATGCCGTAACCCGATACGCTAATATGTTCTCTGTTTTCTTTGATTATCTGAATGCGGATAAGCAGCAGGCCATTAAGCAGTCCGTTCTCCTGAATGATGAGATTTTGAAAATAACGACGCCTTATATGCGTTTTTACGAACTGGAAGCCCTTTGTGCTCTTGGTGAGCAGGAGACTGTAATGAAAGAAATGAAAGCTTACTGGGGCGGAATGCTGAAAGAACAACCTCTTTTTGGGAGAAATATAATCCGGAGGAAAGCGGAACGCAGCATCTTGCCATGTATGGCCGCCCATACGGAAAGAGCTTGTGCCACGCTTGGGGAGCAAGTCCAATTTATCTGCTGGGCAAATACTATCTGGGAGTCAAACCGACGAAAGAGGGTTATAAAGAGTTTGCTGTCAGTCCGGTATTGGGAGGCTTGAAATGGATGGAAGGCACCGTACCTACCCCGAACGGAGACATTCATGTCTACATGGATAATAAAACCATAAAAGTGAAAGCCACGGAAGGAAAAGGTTATCTGACCATCCAGAGTCGCCGTCAGCCAAAAGCCAATATGGGAACAGTGGAGAAGGTTTCGGAAGGTGTATGGCGCCTTTGGATTGATTCTCCGGAAGAAAGGATTGTTACCTATCGTTTGTAGTCAGAGATTCAGATTGAAATAAGGCCTCCGGTTGTATTGCTATAGCGGCAATAGGCCGGAGGTCTTTCTATCTGTGCATTATCGCACTCTTTGTGCGTATATGCACAAAAAGAATATATGCTAATAAATATAAATTGCTAATATATAACGCTTTGTGTTTTGGCACAGGATTTGAAGTATTCTTCTGCAAACAACAGAATATAATGAAAACACTAAAGTATGCATGGCGTTTCCTTGTGCGCTCCAAATCATATACAGTCATTAATATTGTCGGCTTGTCATTAAGTCTGGCGTGTACAATCATACTGGTACGTTATATTCATCAGGAGACACGAGTAAATACTCATTGCATAGATGCTGAAAATGTATATATACCGCTTCGGGATATTGATGGGAATGTATATGCAGGTAGTGTATCAGATGGATATAGTGGAGCAGATACAGTTTCTATTCTCCGGAAGCTGTGAAGGAAAAGGCCCGTTTTGTAACTTCAGCAATGATAATGTTGCCATAAATGGTAAGCCGTATACCGTACAATTATTAGCGGCAGATACCGCTTTCTTTCATTTCTTCACGTATCCCTCAGTGGTACACCAATGAAAGCTCCCAATGATGTACTTGTTACCCGCCAGTTTGCCGAGCGTGTATTTGGAAAGGAAAATCCAATTGGAGAAAAACTAAGTTATTCCGGTGGTCATCTTCTCACTGTCTGTGGTGTATTGGATGAACCGGCATGTAAATCCTCGTTGACATTTGACATCGTTTTAAACCTCGAACTCAAGAATGGAGAAAGAGGATGGGGAAAGATGCTGGTTGAACTTATCCGTTTTATGCCGGGAGTGGATGTAGATGCCATTAACGCTATTAGTAATATTTACCGTCAGGCTGATGGCGGTTACCGTATACGTTATGATTTTATTCCTGTCAGTGAACTTTATTGGAATAAGATATTAGCAGCAAAAGCCGATGCACCGGAAATGTGGCATTACAGCAGTCGATTTCATTTATGGGTACTCTCCTGTGTATGCCTGTTGCTTCTTTTGGCCGGCATTCTCAATTTCGTCAATATCTATTTGGTTTTTATGCTAAAGCGTTCCAAGGAGTATGGCATCAGGAAAGTATTTGGCATGAGAGGTCGTACACTTTTTCTTCAGTTATGGACAGAGAATGTCTTGATGGTACTCACCGCTTTATTTTTCGCATGGTTCTTTATAGAGATGTTTTCAGGATATGCCAATCGTTTGCTGGAAAGCAACGTTATGTATACAGCTTTCGATTGGCAGCTCTCTTTGGCAATATTTATATTGTTGCCACTGCTGACAACGATTTATCCTTATCTTAAATACAATTATTTGCCTCCGGTCGTGTCTATAAGTACGATTGGTACTTCACGTCAGTCAGTGAAAACACGCACCCTTTTCTTATTTGTGCAATATAGTATCACTCTTTTACTGATCATCTTATCGTTGTATTTTAGTAATCATCTTCATTTCCTGCTGAATACGCCTCCGGGTTTCAGAACCGAAGGAATCTTATATGCTGATCTGATGCCAAAGCTTCCTAACCAATGGTGGGAGGATAGTCAGGAAATACAAAATAAGCGGTGGCATGACAGAGAAGTTATGGAACAGAAGCTGAATGAATGCCCATATATCGAACACTGGTTTGCCGGAGATACTGGTCGCGAAGGCATTTTATCGGCTGGTAGCATGTCAAGTATGATAAATGATAAGGGAGGAAAGTTAAATATGGCAATGATGTGGGTAACAGTGGATTTCTTTAAGTTATATGGATTACATATAGTTGATGGTTCATTGCCCGATGAAGTAAATGGACATGCCGATTATCTGGTAGCTATGAACAAAGCGGCATTAAAAGCTTTTGGTTATACTCGTCGGGAAGATGCATTCGTCAAAGGTGAAAGTTCACTTTGGAGTTCTATATCTAATGGTAAAATAGTAGAAGGTGGATTGTCATTGATGCCTGTACAGGCTATTATTGAAGATTATTACTCTGGACATTTGACTGCTGGTAAAAAGCCGATTATATATATGATATCCAGCGCAGGAATTAATGCCCAGTGTCAAATATCCTGTGTGCCGGGAAAAGAAAAACAATTAGTGGATTATCTTAAGAAATGCAGGGAAGAAATATACAATACGAATGAGTTCGATTATCATTGGCTGAAAGATGATATAAAAGCGTTGTATCGGGACGACCGCCGCATTGCAACCGTCTTCACCCTTTTTGCCACTATCTCTATATTTGTTTCCGCTTTGGGATTATTTGGTCTTTCGTTATTTGATATCCGCCAGCGTTATCGGGAAGTAGCCATCCGCAAGGTGAATGGTGCCCGGCTCAGGAATCTTTATTCCATCCTGTTCCGCAAATATATATGGATTATAGGCGGTGCAACGTTACTCACGATGCCATTATCATACTATCTGATATACATATATACATCAGATTTTGTGGTCAAAACTCCGGTAAGCATTTCTATCTTTGTGATAGCTTTGGTGGTTGTCGTAGCTATTTCCGCAGGCACATTGTTCTGGCAAGTGAATAAGGCGGCACGAATTAATCCAGCGGAGATTATAAAGACGGAATAAGTCTGAATGGATGTATGAAAGAAGCATGGAGGACTTGACAAACCGCTTTTAATGTTGTATCTTTGTAAGTGAAAACCGGAAGTAAATTCGATAACATTGATAATATAGACGAAAAATGAGCAATAATAGAGTATAATATAATAACAGTTTGCAGGCATTCCTACTCCGGGTAATGCTTGTTAGATAGTCTGACACAAGCTAAGGGCTGCGATTCTTTATGGGAATTGCGGCCCTTTTTGTTGCTTAAAATGGATGTTTATTGCTGTAAGATCGAAATTCGAGTTTATAATAAACTTGGAGGACGTTTATAATAAACAATGAAAGAATTTATTAATAAATGACTGGAAGTTACTGTATCATTAGTCAATGTATTTCGTACAGATGTTGGTGCTGATTTTGAAAAGTTCTGTATCTTCTAAGTAAATTGATAAATTATTGCTACACTACTCTCTTTCTCTTTTTGTGTCATTGAACTGAATACCTTACGATGAATGCTTTCTTAAATCTATGTGATACAACACGTGTCTATGTAATGGATGCTCAGCAGGAACAAGCGGATGATCAAATTCTCTAACCCGTTCCATCCCTATTTTCTGCATCACCCTTTCCGAACGTTGGTTGGGGAGAGAAGTAAACGAGAACAATTCTTTGATATCCAAACTCTCACGAGCATACTCCAAACAAGCGGTTGCTGCTTCCGGAGCATAACCATGTCCCCAATATTCGTGCGCCAATCGCCAGCCGATTTCTATACCCGGAGCAAAATCAACGTCAAATGTGATCTGATGCAGTCCGGTATATCCCATAAAAGCATGATCCTCTTTACGCTCTACAGCATACAAGCCAAAGCCACAGGTCTGAAACTCATTTTGGATACGGTGATAAAAAGCAAGTGATTCTTCCGGAGTCAGCGGATGGAGAAAAAACTCCATAACATGAGGGTCGGCGTTCATGCGGGCAAAAGCCGGAATATCTTCTTCTTTCCAATCGCGGAGAATTAAACGGGATGTTTCTATGTAAGTCTGCATAATAATGGTAATAAATGAGGTGCAAAGATACACCTTTTTTATTCATTTGTATGGTAAGGAAGTGTAAACCAAAGCAGGAGCCTGCTCCTTCAGTTGAATCTACCCCGATTTCTCCTTCCATCTGTGTTATGATGCTTTTACAGATAGAAAGTCCCAGTCCTGTTCCCTGGGCAAAATTGTTCAGTTTTCACAAAACGTTCGAATACGCTGTTTATCTTATTGGCAGGATACCAACGCCTGTATCGCGCACATAGAACTTTATTTTCTGAGAAGATATCTGTTCGTATCCCAAAGCGATAGTCCTCATGGGTGAACTTTAGCGCATTATTTATAAAGTTAGTGATCACCTGCATAAACCGGTTCTTATCTGTATAGATATGGCATCGGGGATTTGCTTTTCAAAAAGGAGCTTGATATCTCCTTTCACTTTCATACCAGTGGACTTGATAATTTCAGAGCAGACCTCATTTACATCCAAGTCCGCATATACAAAGTTGAATGTTCCTGCCTCTATCTTCGCAAGATCGAGAATATCAGATATCAGTCGCAAGAGAAGGTCATTATTATCCTGTATAATCTTGATATAGTCCTGACATTCCTCCTTGCTTTCAGTTTCTGAACAGGCTGGAAAAGCCGACAATCGCATTCAGCGAGTACGGATTTCGTGACTCATATTGGCTAGGAAAGCAGATTTCAGACGGTCCAGTTCTTCCGCTTTATCACGGGCGATAATTAATTTCTGCTCAGTCTCTTTCAGAGTGGTAATATCATAATTGATACACAGCATTTCGATAATACCTTCCTCCGGACGATAATCTCTGACCATAACATTAATACTGGTCCATGTATATTTCCCGTTTCCCTGCAGATACGGACTTCTTCCGCAAACTGGTAGCTTTCCTTCTCTGACTCCGCGAACAAAATCTTCAGAACCGCCTGATCTTCAGGATGTACATGTGAGTATACTCAATTACTTCAGTCATGGGAGTCCCTTCTTTTCACCTAAGTTCCGATACCATGTATCTTGCGCATATCCATCCCTGGTCAGTACATTGGAAGTGCAAACCCCACATTGGCATAATCGCCGATCAGGAGAAACAGATTCTCAAATTCTTGTATCTTGTGTATGCATTGGTGGTTTCCGTCGTATCTATATTGATAAAGAGATAGTTGATAAACTGATTTTGAGAGTCATAAAGCGTGGTTACTTTAGTAGTAAGGTTAATGATTCCTTTCCGGTGGGTTTTATATATTTATTTACTTTGGAAAGTCATAACTTATGGAGAAGTTTACATCCTCCTGAGCCCTCAGCTTCTCTTTGATTTCCTGCGGAATATTAGGATTGTCGAACAGACTAACCCTAAGACCTCACCTTTATCAGCCAAACCGAATATTTCCAGTTCTTTATCATTGATATCTACCAGATAGCCATCTTTATCGTAAAGTTCGATGCCGGCCGGCAGATTCTTATAAATGTTACGGAGAATCTTTTCGCTATGATCCAGTGCCAGGCGATCCTCTTTCGCCTGAAGTTCTGACTTACGCAGTTCTATGCAGATGCTGATAATGTTTGCCAATGAAGAAAACCATTGAAGGTCTACATTGGTCCAACTACGATAATCTTTCACCATATCGATGCCCATATACCCCATACTCTATCTTTGGATACAAGCGGAACCGCCATTAGTGACTTAATGTTCTGTGATTCGAGCAGATTGCGATATTCCTGCGCCTCTTGGGGCATATCGTCCAAAGTATTCAGAATGATGGATTTCCTGTTTGAAAGCTGTCTGTTCCACCAAAAAGACTCATCCCAAAGTATATTCTGCAGATTATTCCGCTCTTCGGATACACCTTCTGCAGTTGCCTCATACGTGCAATTCTGAACCTTTTTCTTTCTGTCTATCTCGACGATATAGGTACGGTCTCCTCCGAACTGCCGGAGAAGATCATCTAAAATTTGATTGATAATCTCTGCTATATTGTCCGATTGCAGAAAGGCGAGCAACGAATAGGAAATGCTGTTTTGCTGATAAAGCAGGCTGTTTACATGAAAGAAGTCGATGTTTCCGCATATACTCTCCGCAGGTTTGTCCACATATTGCAGGTAGCCGAATATGTCTCTGTATCCTGCCTTATCAGGTTTTCTGAAACTGATCTTGGAATATACCCATATTTCTCCGTTTTTAGCCCGGATAGGGAACATTTGCTCATAAGTTTCAAGATTTGAATGAGAGATAAATTCGTTTCTGAGACGCGTGCGGTGATCTTCGCGTATCCTGTGGTGAAACTCTTTAAAGCTGATCCGATGGCTTTCAAGCCCTAGTAGATCAACGATAAAATTAGAGCAAATATACTGTTGATTTTTACATCTGATTCCCACCATCCCATTTTGCCATTTGAGTAATTTGTTGAAATCGTTCACAGTCCAAATTCAATTGCCCTTCCATATTGTTTGCTCCTGTTTTCTTTTTTAATTATAGAATACTGTCCGGCAAATATAGATATTATTTTAAAGAATAAGGGGGATTGCAGATGTTTTGAAAGGACGATGTGGTAATCCGGTATCAAAAAGTGGAAGAGTGAGCAAATGAGTACAAACAAGGACTTACTTCGTCTTTCTTTTATAAAAGAATGAAACTATACATTTTATAATATACATATCAGAAGAATGAAAAATACCAAATTGTTCATGTTTGCGGCATGCACCCTTTTCTTAGCTGCGTGTGGTAAGCAAACCGTGAAAATAATGACTCCGCCGGATGCGTCAAACCGCGTTCTGTTCAGTGCGGAACAGTTACAGACTACCTTGGATAAAGCCGGTTATCAGGTAATGATGCAACAAGGGGATACCACATTCTCCGATCCTGAAATAAAGACGATTCTGCTGACGGAAGTGAATGATACGACACTTAAGAAAGAAGGCTTTCATATTACGACTACCGGCAATCTGACAAGAGTAAGCGGCAGAGACGGAAGCGGAGTAATCTACGGGTGTCGCGAACTGATAGACCGTGTGAACGACTCAGAGGGCAAACTAAACTTTCCGGAAGAGTTGAAAGATGGTCCGGAAATGGTGCTCCGCGGCGCTTGTGTCGGTCTGCAGAAGATGACTTACCTGCCGGGACACGGTGTGTATGAGTATCCGTATACTCCGGAAAGTTTCCCTTGGTTTTATGATAAGGAACAATGGATTAAATACCTCGATATGCTGGTAGCCAACCGCATGAATTCCTTGTATCTCTGGAATGGTCATCCGTTTGCATCGTTAGTCAAACTGGAAGATTATCCGTTTGCGCTGGAAGTAGACGAAGAGACGTTCAAGAAGAATGAAGAGATGTTTTCTTTCCTTACGGAAGAAGCGGACAAACGTGGTATCTTCGTGATACAGATGTTCTACAATATCATCCTTTCCAAACCATTTGCAGAGCATTATGGACTGAAAACGCAGGACCGTAACCGTCCCATTACTCCTCTGATTGCAGACTATACCCGTAAAAGTATTGCTGCATTTATAGAGAAATATCCGAATGTGGGACTGCTGGTTTGTTTGGGTGAAGCCATGTGTACGGTAGAAGATGATGTGGAATGGTTCACAAAGACCATCATTCCGGGTGTAAAAGACGGATTACAGGCATTGGGACGTACCGACGAACCGCCTCTTTTGCTGCGCGCACACGATACAGACTGCAAACTGGTAATGGATGCGGCATTGCCGATATATAAGAATCTTTATACGATGCATAAGTATAATGGCGAATCACTGACAACTTACGAGCCTCGTGGCCCCTGGTCGAAGATTCATACGGATTTGAGCTCTTTAGGATCTATTCATATCAGTAATGTACATATCCTGGCAAATCTGGAACCGTTCCGTTGGGGCTCTCCGGACTTCGTACAGAAGGCGGTACAAGCGATGCACAACGTGCACGGTGCCAATGCACTGCATCTTTATCCGCAGGCTTCGTACTGGGATTGGCCGTATACAGCCGACAAACTGCCAAATGGCGAACGGGAATTTCAACTGGACCGCGACTGGATCTGGTATCAGACCTGGGGACGTTATGCATGGAACAGCCATCGGGATCGTGCCGATGAGATCGGTTACTGGAATCATCAACTGGGACAGTTCTACGGAACATCCGACGAGAATGCAGGCAATATTCGCATTGCTTATGAAGAAAGCGGAGAAATTGCTCCGAAGTTATTACGCCGTTTTGGTATCACGGAAGGAAACCGTCAGACGTTATTGTTGGGGATGTTTATGAGCCAGCTTGTCAATCCGTACAAATATACCATCTATCCGGGATTCTATGAAAGCTGCGGACCGGAAGGCGAAAAGCTGATCGAATTTGTAGAGAAAGAATGGAAGAATCAGCCTCATGTAGGTGAGATGCCGCTGGATATTGTCGCTCAGGTGATTGAACACGGTGATAAGGCAATAGCAGCGATTGACAAGGCAGCCGGTTCCATCTCCTCCAACAAAGAAGAATTCGCACGTTTGCAGAATGATATGCATTGTTACCGTGAGTTTGCCTATGCGTTTAATCTGAAAGTGAAAGCTGCGAAACTGGTATTGGACTATCAATGGGGAAAAGACATGAAAAATTTGGAAGAAGCCATCCCTCTGATGGAACAAAGTCTGGAACATTACCGCAAACTGGTGGAACTGACAGACGAGCATTATTTATATGCCAACAGTATGCAGACTGCCCAGCGCCGTATTCCTATCGGTGGAGACGATGGCCATAATAAGACATGGAAAGAACTGCTGGTGCACTACGAAAAAGAGTTGGAGAACTTCAAGGCGAACCTTGCCATGCTGAAAGAAAAGCAAAATGGCAATGCGGTGACTGAAACGGTAGAGATCACTGCCTGGGCTCCTGCGGATGTGAACTTAATATCGAATTATCCGACAGTAAAACTGAATGAAGGTACTTCCTTGTTCACGGATCTTCCGGGCAAAATAGAAGCAATAGCTCCTGAACTGAAGGGGATGAAGGCATTCCGCTTTAATGGAAATGAACAACGTGAAAAAGGAACAAGCATTATCTTTGAGACAAATGCTCCGGTCAAACTGTTGGTAGCTTATTTTAAAGACGACCAAAAGAAGTATGCCAAAGCCCCGAAGCTGGAGATTGATGCATCTGCCAATGATTACGGTCAGGCGGAACCTGTACTGACTAATGCAATCCATATCAATGGAATGCCATTAGCAAATATACACGCATATAGCTTTCCGGCAGGAAAACATACGTTGATGTTGCCCAAAGGCTACCTTCAGGTCCTTGGATTTACGGCTGCAGATGTGAAAACTCGTAATGCCGGACTTGCCGGAGACGAAGAAACGATGGACTGGATGTTTTACTAATGAACAATTGCTGTAAAGGGCTGACTAAAAAGTCAATAAATAGATGATAGATAAAAGTATAATGAAGAAGTTATTACTGACATTTTTAAGTATAGCTGCCGCATACTGCTCACTGTATGCCCAACGTGAAGTCACGCAGGAACGGATGGAGCAGATTTATGAAGAGGTAAAGACGCCCTATAAGTACGGACTTGCTGTTGCCCCGACCGACAATTATCATAAGATTGATTGTCCTACTGTCTTTCGTCAGGGAGACAAGTGGCTGATGACTTATGTCGTTTATAATGGCAAAACCGGCACGGATGGTCGTGGATACGAAACCTGGATTGCAGAAAGTGATAATCTGCTTGATTGGCGTACCTTAGGACGTGTGCTTTCTTATCGGGACGGTAAATGGGATTGTAATCAGCGTGGAGGATTTCCCGCGCTGCCGGATATGGAGTGGGGTGGAAGCTACGAACTTCAGACCTACAAAGGCCGCCACTGGATGACTTACATCGGTGGAGAAGGTACAGGTTATGAAGCTGTAAAAGCACCACTCTTTGTCGGACTGGCATCTACCAAAGGAGATATTTCCACCGCTCATGAATGGGAGTCTCTGGACAAACCGATTCTGAGCATCCATGATAAAGATGCGCAGTGGTGGGAAAAGTTGACTCAATATAAAAGTACCGTTTACTGGGATAAAGACAAAACACTGGGTGCTCCGTTTGTGATGTTTTACAATGCGGGAGGACGTCATCCGAAAACTGATTTAAAAGGTGAACGGGTGGGAATCGCACTTTCCAAGGATATGAAAACCTGGAAACGTTATCCCGGCAATCCGGTCTTTGCACACGAAGCGGATGGAACAATCACCGGTGATGCTCATATTCAGAAGATGGGTGACGTATACGTGATGTTTTATTTCTCTGCCTTTGAGCCGTCACGCAAGTATAAAGCCTTTAATACGTTTGCTGCTAGTTATGATCTCGTCAACTGGACAGACTGGCATGGAACTGATTTGATTATTCCTTCCAAGAATTACGACGAATTATTTGCACATAAAAGCTATGTGATCAAACACGACGGAGTGGTTTATCATTTCTATTGTGCGGTGAACAATGCCGAACAGCGTGGTATCGCTGTTGCTACAAGTAAGCCGATGGGACGCTCTGCCGTTCGCTTCCCGAAGCCGGAAACGAAGAATCGCCGGATGATTACCGAACTGAATGAAGGCTGGAAAACTTGGTTAATGGAGAACGAAGAATTAGGAATGAAGAGATCTGTTGGCCAAGATGGAGTTGATGTCTCTTCTATACCTCAAAACCTTTTTAAGACTGTGAATATTCCTCACAATTGGGATGATTATTATGGATATCGTCAGTTGACTCATGGCAATCTGCACGGAACCGCGATGTATATAAAAGACTTCATTCTTGATAAGTTTCAATTCTCAACACCCGACTCTCGACTCTTGCGACGTTATTTCCTCCGTTTTGAGGGGGTAGGTACGTATGCTACTATTAAAGTGAACGGACATGATTTCGGACGCTATCCGGTAGGACGTACCACGTTGACACTGGATGTGACCGATGCATTGAAACAAGGAACGAATCGTCTGGAAGTAAAAGCAGAGCATCCGGAAATGATAGCCGATATGCCGTGGGTATGTGGTGGTTGTTCGTCGGAGTGGGGATTCAGCGAAGGATCTCAGCCGTTAGGTATATTCCGTCCGGTGGTACTGGAGGCAACAGACGAGATCCGTATTGAACCCTTCGGAGTACACATCTGGAATGACGAAAAGGCGGCTAATGTCTTTGTCGAAACAGAAGTAAAGAACTATGGCAAGACTACGGAGACAATAGAAGTAGTCAATAAGTTGAGTAATGCGGACGGTAAACAAGTGTTCCGTCTGGTAGAGAAAGTAACATTGGCACCGGGAGAGATGAAGGTGATTCGCCAACAGTCTCCTGTAGAGAATCCAGTTTTATGGGATACGGAGAATCCCTATCTTTATAAATTGGCAAGTATGATTAAGCGTGATACCAAAACAACGGACGAGATCTCTACGCCTTTCGGTATCCGTACAATCAGTTGGCCGGTAAAGAGAAATGACGAAGATGGTCGTTTCTATCTGAATGGAAAGCCTGTCTTTATCAATGGTGTATGCGAGTATGAGCATCAGTTCGGGCAAAGTCATGCCTTCAGTCGGGAGCAGGTAGCTGCGAGAGTGAAACAAATACGTGCGGCAGGCTTCAACGCTTTCCGTGATGCCCATCAGCCCCATCATCTCGATTATCAGAAATATTGGGATGAAGAAGGCGTCTTGTTCTGGACACAACTTTCTGCCCATGTATGGTATGACACACCGGAGTTTCGAGAGAACTTTAAAAAGCTGCTTCGTCAATGGGTGAAGGAACGACGTAATTCTCCGTCAGTAGTGATATGGGGATTACAGAATGAAAGTACATTGCCTCGTGAATTTGCACAGGAATGCAGTGAAATCATTCGCGAAATGGACCCGACAGCACGTACGATGCGTATCATCACCACCTGCAACGGTGGTGAAGGAACCGACTGGAATGTTATTCAGAACTGGAGCGGCACGTATGGAGGAGACGTTACGAAATACGGAAAGGAACTTTCGCAGAAGAACCAGTTGCTGAATGGAGAATACGGTGCATGGAGAAGTATTGATCTGCATACGGAACCCGGCGAATTTGAAGCAAATGGAGTATGGAGCGAAAGTCGTATGTGTCAGTTGATGGAAACAAAGATTCGTCTGGCGGAACAGGCCAAAGACAGTGTTTGCGGACAGTTCCAATGGATTTTCAGCAGCCACGACAATCCCGGACGTCGCCAGCCGGATGAAGCATTCCGGAAAATAGATAAAGTAGGTCCGTTCAACTATAAAGGACTGGTGACTCCGTGGGAAGAACCACTGGATGTATATTATATGTATCGTGCCAACTATGTGCCGGCGGCAAAGGACCCGATGGTATATCTGGTATCACATACCTGGGCGGATCGTTTCGAGAAAGGACGTCGTCGGGCTACTATCGAGGCTTACAGCAATTGTGATTCCGTATTGCTTTATAACGACATGATCAATGACAAAGTGACTTATCTGGGACGTAAAAAGAATAATGGAACAGGTACCCACTTCATGTGGGAGAATCGGGATATTCGTTATAATGTACTTCGTGCTGTAGGATATCATAAAGGGAAACCGGTCGCCGAGGACATAATTGTACTCAACGGACTGGAGCAAGCTCCCCACTTTGACGTACTATATCAGAATACGAAACCTGTATTGAAAGGGAAAGACGGATATAATTACTTGTACCGTATTAACTGTGGAGGAGACGACTATACAGATAGTTTCGGTCAGTTATGGATGCAGGATAATACCCATTATTCCCGTTCATGGGCAGCGAACTTTAAAGAATTGAATCCATACCTTGCCAGTCAGCGCACGACGAATGATCCGATTCGGGGAAGCCGTGACTGGAAGTTGTTCCAACACTTCCGTTTTGGACGTCATCAACTGGAGTACAATTTCCCGGTAACTGACGGAACATATCGGATTGAACTCTATTTCACAGAGCCTTGGCATGGGACGGGAGGCAGTGCCTCCACCGACTGCGAGGGATTGCGCATCTTCGATGTGGCAGTAAATGATTCGGTAGTATTGGATGATCTTGATATTTGGGCAGAGAGTGGCCACGACGGAGTATGTAAGAAAGTGGTGTACGCTACTGTAAAAGGTGGAATACTGAAAATTCACTTTCCGGAAGTAAAGGCAGGACAGGGGCTGATTTCAGGTATTGCCATTGCTTCTGTTGATTCGAATCTGCAACCGACTGTATTCCCCGCATCCGACTGGAGCTGGGAAAAGGCCGGCAAAGAAGTCATGGGAAAAACTCCGAAAGAGTTGCTTCCCGAAGATAAGAATGCCCGTGTCAGTGTAGCGTATGAAGCTGAAACGGCAACCCTGAAAGGCAAGTTCCGGAAGAAAGAACATCGCAAGCAAACGGGAGTATTCTTTGATAAAGGAAAAGGGAACAGCATTGAATGGAATGTCTCTACCGGACTGGCACAGGTTTATGCCCTTCGCTTTAAATATATGAATGCTACCGGAAAACCAATACCTGTTTTAATGAAGTTCATCGATTCGAAAGGAGTAGTGCTCAAAGAAGACATTCTGACTTTCCCGGAGACACCGGACAAATGGAAGATGATGAGTACCACTACCGGAACTTTTATCAATGCCGGACATTATAAAGTATTACTTTCAGCGGAAAATATGGACGGTCTGGCTTTTGATGCACTGGATATTCAATAATTCTGCCGATAAACTGAACTTTCATAATAGAAGTAAAAAAGCGGGATGCAAAGAAGCTTGTATAGCTTTCTGCGTCCCGTTTCTTATTTTGAAACCTTTTTCTTATAAATAGAATATATATGTTATTTTTTTATGATTCGATACTCGGATTTTAATTGTTTCGTGCATCGATTTTAAATAATTTCTATATTTGAAGTCAAAAACAAAATAACGATGGAAAGCGATATACCGAGGTACGATTTAACAGTTGATTATATAGTGGGAGAAGGATTTGGGGTTAACTTGCTAAATGGGTATAAAAATGTTCATTGTAAAATAGAGGCGGGATTCTTTATACTTTGTGTGAAAGGAACAATACAGGCAACAATTAATGGAGAACGATATAATATTGTCGAGAATGATTTAATTACTCTGCCACCTAATTATTTCATGGAAATTCATGAGTTCTCGTCTGATATTCATCTTTATTATGCAGGTTTTTCATCTCAGTTCATAGAAAATATAAATTTGATGAAATCCACCCAGCATCTGCTTCCGATAATAGTAGAAAATCCGGTTATCAATTTGTCTCCATTGCAAGCCTGTAGCTATAAGATGTTTTATGAGTCATTGATTCTTGCGTATGCTTCTGCCAAGACATTGGCCAATAAAGAGATCGTAAAGGCTGTACTTACTATGTTTATTCAGGGAGCAACAGAAATTTATAAGCTACAGAGCAATCGGTATTTATCTACTCAATCAAGAAAATATGAGATATATCAGGAGTTCCTGCAACTGGTCATGAAGTATTATACAGTTCATCATGGCGCTTCTTTTTATGCTGATCATTTAGGACTTAGTCTGCCTCATTTTGTTCAACAATTAAAAGGCAGCGGGAATACCCTGGAAGTCATTGCTTCCGTCATTCTGATGGATGCTAAGTCTCGTTTAAAGTCAAGTAATGAACCTGTGAAGAATATCGCTTTGTCTTTGGGATTCAATAATATCTCTTTCTTCAATAAATTCTTTAAGCAGCATACCGGTGTCACTCCGCAGGAATACAGAGGGCACTAATTTACTGCCTGTCTCTCAAATGGAAGAATAACAGTAAAACGACTGCCTCTGCCCATCCTCAGACTCAACAGAAATATCTCCTTGCAAATGTTCCACAATCGTTTTGCAGATAGAAAGTCCCAGGCCGGTTCCTTGTTTAAAAGTATCTACTTTATAAAAACGGTCGAATATATCTTTTGGCATTCTGAGGAATCCCGACCCAGTATCTTCCACAAAGATATTCACAAAGTCTGCATTGACTGGGTCAACTGCATAACCAAAATGAATATACCCTTTTTCGGTAAATTTACGAGCATTGTTAATAAAGTTACATACGACTTGTTTCAGACGTGTAGCATCTGTGTTAATATAGACATCTTCATTGGGAAATGATGCTCTGATCTCTATTTCGGATATAGGTTTCATAGCTTGTTCTTTCTCTATATCCATCATGAGAGATTGAAGAGAACAGTCAGTAAAAGTAAATTTAATGGTATTTGATTCAATCTTGGATAAATCAAGTACATCATCAATCAGTCTTACTAAATGTTCGCTGTTGATACTGATTAATCTCACAAAATCGGCACGTTCTTCCTCGCTTAATTCATCATAAGTGGAACCGATTACATCAGAGAAGCCGACTATTGCATTTAGTGGTGTGCGAATCTCGTGGCTCATATTTGCCAGAAAAGCCATTTTGAGACGGTCACTTTCTTCAGCTTTCTTACGTGCTTCGATTAAGGTATTCTCTATGTCTTTATATTCTTGAATACTCATGCAGATACCGACCAACCGATAGGGATGCCCTGAGATATTGGCAATATAAGTAGACTGGCCTTCAAACCATTCCCAAGTTCCGTCTCCACGATGCAAGCGGAAGGGGACAGATTTATCGAACGTTTCCATGCCGCTAAGTTGCACAATAAAGGCGTCGGCCATAGCTTGCCGGTCGTCAGGATGAATCATATTTACGTATTCTTCCATAGTCAGAGTGTTGTTTTCTCCGGCCGAAATACCTAAATGTTCGAAATAACGGTTGTCGAGGGTAAACTCACTTCGGTTTATATCATAATACCACGGATATATCCTAGTTCTTTGTAAGGCTGTGTTCAGAATATACTCCTGTGTCAGTTCTACAGTGATATTACGAAAAAAGAATAAGATCTTTTTCAGATTGCCATCTTCCTTGATCGTTGCAAAATCACCTCTGATCGGGAATTGTGTATAATCAATCTGTTCTTGCATGAATGTGTGCTCCGGAAGCGAATATGTTTGTTCACCCTGACGAATCTTCTCTAAAATGACAGAAAGAATATCTTCTTTATTATTTAATAACTTGAATAGGTCATTGGTTGAAAGAGGCATCATCTCATTGGCTGATGAATGGACATGAAGTTCGGTTTGAGCCTGGCGATTAAGCTGGATAACCTCTCCATTTATATTAAATATAATAACTCCGTCAGGCAGGATATCTAGTAACTCATCATTGTAAAGTGTTTGTTTATTCTCTTCCATTTCTTTTGTTTTTTAATGCAGAACATGAGATAAATGACATGAATGTATAACAAAGAAAAACATTTCCCGGAAGATAATGCGATATTCATATATGTTTTTACTCCTGTCTGAAGGAGTATTTTAATTCGCAAGACCTTAATCGTTAAAACGATGTTTGCATTTTAATAATTGATATTCTTATTTTAATTACAGTTTTAGTTCCGAATCTTCAATCGTATGCTCATACTGTGCGTGTGAAGCAAGACAACCCTTCATAGAGTGTTTCTCCTTTTATTATTCTTCAATATTAATGTAAAAGAAAGGGGTACAAAATGCCCCTTCGTCCGTCTTCTTGGTATGAAGAAAAAAGAACGAATGAAAATATATACATTACTGCTTGGCGCATTGGTCGCTTGCCCGATGCAGGCACAAACAATGCATGACTGGGAGAATCATCATGTTCTCCAGATTAATCGTGAACCGGCACGGGCTGCTTTTACTCCTTTCTCCGTACAGAAAGGAGACTGTTCGATGTCTTTGGACGGAACATGGAAGTTCCGATGGACTCCTGTTCCGGGCGAAAGAATCATAGATTTCTATCAGACAGACTTTAATGATAAAGACTGGAAGGACTTTCCTGTTCCTGCCAATTGGGAAGTCAACGGATATGGCACACCTATTTATGTATCTGCAGGTTATCCGTTTAAGATAGATCCTCCGCGAGTAATGGGAGAGCCGAAAGCTGACTATACGACCTATAAAGAACGAAACCCGGTCGGACAGTATCGGCGCACATTCGTTTTGCCTGTGGGATGGGAAGCGGACGGACAGACTTTTTTGCGCTTTGAAGGAGTGATGAGTGCTTTCTATGTCTGGATAAATGGCGAACGGGTAGGGTATAGCCAAGGCAGTATGGAGCCAAGTGAATTTAACATCACCGACTATCTGAAGACTGGTGAGAATCAGATAGCATTGGAAGTGTACCGTTATAGTGACGGGTCTTATCTCGAAGATCAGGACTTCTGGCGTTTTGGCGGCATTCATCGTAGTATTCATCTGATACATACACCTGATGTTCGTATGCGTGATTATACAATACGCACTCTTCTTGCATCTGCCGGCAATTATAAGGACTTTATTTTGCAGATCGATCCGCAATTTAGTGTATACAGAGGTATGACCGGAAAAGGATATACCCTGCAAGCTGTGTTGAAAGACGTAAGTGGAAAGGAGATAGTAAAGTTACAGGGAGAGGTGGAAGAAATACTGGATCTGGAGCATAAAGCAAGCCGGATGAATGAGTGGTATCCGCAGCGTGGACCACGTAAGACAGGACGTCTGTCAGCCATGATAAAATCACCGGAAAGATGGACAGCGGAGACACCCTATCTTTATAAATTACACCTGACTTTGCAGAATGCGGAAGGAAAAGTGATAGAACAGGCGGAGCAGTCGGTCGGTTTCCGTACTGTAGAAATCAATAAAGGACAATTACTGATTAACGGTAATCCGGTTCGCTTCAGAGGTGTGAATCGTCATGAACACGATCCACGGACGGCACGCGTAATGAGTGAAGAAAGAATGCTTCAGGATATACTGCTGATGAAACAGGCAAATATCAATGCCGTTCGTACCAGCCATTATCCCAATGTGAGCCGTTGGTATGAACTCTGTGATAGTTTAGGGCTTTATGTGATGGATGAAGCGGATATCGAAGAGCATGGTCTGCGCGGGACACTGGCAAGTACTCCCGATTGGTATGCTGCATTCATGGACCGTGCAGTCCGCATGGCAGAACGTGATAAGAACTATCCAAGTATCGTGATGTGGAGTATGGGGAATGAAAGCGGCTACGGACCGAACTTTGCAGCTATTTCTGCATGGTTACACGATTTTGATCCTACACGCCCCGTTCATTATGAAGGTGCGCAGGGAGTAGATGGCAATCCTGATCCGAAGACGGTCGATGTGATCAGCCGTTTCTATACCCGTGTGAAACAAGAATATCTGAATCCGGGCATTGCAGAAGGAGAAGACAAAGAACGTGCGGAAAATGCACGTTGGGAACGACTGTTGGAAATAGCGGAACGTACCAATGATGACCGTCCGGTAATGACAAGTGAATATGCCCATTCGATGGGAAATGCGTTGGGCAACTTTAAAGAATATTGGGATGAAATATATAGCAATCCCCGTATGCTGGGCGGTTTCATATGGGACTGGGTAGATCAGGGAATTTATAAAGAATTGCCTGATGGCCGCATTATGGTGGCGTATGGCGGAGACTTCGGTGATAAGCCGAATCTGAAAGCTTTCTGCTTTAATGGTCTATTGATGAGTGATCGTGAGACGACTCCGAAGTATTGGGAAGTAAAGAAAGTATATGCACCGGTTCAGTTGGCCGTCAACAATGGACAATTGATCGTTACAAACAGGAATCATCATATAGACTTATCTCAGTATCGCTGCTTATGGACATTGACAATAGATGGTAAACAGAAAGAACAGGGAGAAATCACATTACCGAAAGTCGCTCCGGGTGAGAGTGAAACAATTACTTTACCAGCTTTCCGTTCCTTATCGGACAAGAAGGCTTTAAACAGAAAAGGCAACAACAGCAACTCAACGAATACGCTTTCTGATTGTCTGCTAAAAGTAAGCATCGTATTGAAATCTGATGCTCTTTGGGCGAAAGCCGGTCATGAAGTTACTTGGGAACAATTCTGCTTACAGCAAGGAGAATTGTTGTCTGCCGATCTGATCAATAAAGGAGCGCTGCAAGTAAAAGAGGATGATAAATCTTTATCAGTTAGCGGACGCGGTTTCTCGGTTCAGTGGGAAAAGAAAGCAGTCGGAAGTATAACTTCCCTTATGTACAATGGCAAAGAAATATTGACTCAGAATCATTTTCCGGTTCAGCCTGTCACGCAAGCATTCCGTGCACCGACAGACAATGACAAGAGTTTCGGAAACTGGCTGGCAAAAGACTGGCAACTGCATGGCATGGACTATCCTCTGATTAGTCTGGAGTCTTTCGATCATGAAGTACGTGCAGATGGGGCAGTCATAGTACGTATCCGGACGACTAATTTATATAAAGAAGGTAACGTGACAACGACATCCGTCTATACCATTTCTTCCGATGGAGTCATTGATCTGAAAACAACTTTCTTACCGCAAGGAGTACTTCCGGAATTGCCTCGTTTGGGGCTTGCATTCTGTCTGGCTCCTGCCTATAATACCTTTACATGGTATGGCAGAGGACCGCAGGATAATTATCCCGATCGCAAGACATCTGCTGCAACAGGACTCTGGAAAGGAACGGTAGCAGAACAGTATATACATTATCCTCGTCCGCAGGATAGTGGAAATAAGGAAGAAGTACAATTTTTTACGCTGACAGACAAACAGAATAAAGGTATCCGTGTAGACGCGGTAGAAGATGTATTTTCTGCCTCTGCTTTGCATTATACTGCACAGGATTTATATAAAGAAACTCATGACTGCAATCTGAAGCCACGTCCCGAAATTATTCTCAGTATGGACGCGGCCGTGCTCGGATTAGGGAATAGCAGCTGCGGACCGGGCGTACTGAAGAAGTATGCTATTGAGAAAAAAGAACATACGCTGCATATACGCATCAGCAAGCAGTAAAATAAGAATTGATACAAATAAATAGTAACTAACACAATAATAAAAGTAACAATGAGAAAAGTAACCACTTTATTATCAACCTTGGCGTTGGCAACTACTCTGGCTGCTCAAACCCTTCCGCAAACGGAACGGCAATACCTTTCCGGTCACGGATGTGATGATATGGTAGAATGGGACTTCTTCTGTACTGACGGACGCAATTCCGGCAAATGGACGAAGATCGGTGTACCGTCATGCTGGGAGTTGCAGGGCTTTGGCACCTATCAGTATGGAATCACCTTTTATGGCAAAGCATTCCCCGAAGGTATAGCCGATGAAAAAGGAATGTATAAGTACGAGTTTGAGGTCCCCGAGAAGTTCCGCGGGCAGCAGGTAAATCTGGTATTCGAAGCTTCGATGACAGATACCGAAGTTAAAGTAAACGGGCGTAAAGTCGGCTCGAAACATCAGGGAGCTTTCTATCGTTTTTCATACAATGTCACAGATTTCCTTAAGTATGGAAAAAAGAACCTGCTGGAAGTAACCGTTTCAAAGGAAAGCGAAAATGCCAGTGTGAATCTTGCCGAGCGACGTGCCGATTATTGGAACTTCGGAGGTATTTTCCGTCCGGTATTTCTGGAAGTAAAACCTGCGATTAATTTACGTCATATCGCCATCGATGCGCAAATGGATGGTTCCTTCCGTGCCAATTGCTATACCAATCTGTCTAATGACGGAATGAGTATCCGGGCACAGATTTTGGACAATAAAGGCAAAAAACTAACTGAAACGACCGTCCCTGTAAAAGCGGGAGGAGACTGGACTTCTTTACAGCTCAAGGTCTCTGATCCGGCTCTGTGGACAGCCGAAACGCCGAATCTTTATAAAGCTCAGTTTTCTTTGCTGGACAAAGACGGAAAAGTGCTGCACAACGAGACAGAAACATTCGGTTTTCGTACCATCGAAGTACGCGAAAGTGACGGATTATACGTAAACGGTGTACGCATTATGGTACGTGGTGTCAATCGCCATAGCTTCCGTCCGGAAAGTGGCCGTACATTAAGTAAAGCGAAAAATATCGAAGATGTTCTTCTGATGAAAGACATGAATATGAACTCCGTCCGTCTGAGTCACTATCCGGCTGATCCGGAGTTTCTGGAAGCTTGTGATTCTTTGGGACTTTATGTGATGGATGAATTAGGAGGCTGGCATGGTAAATACGATACTCCGACCGGAGTACGCCTGATCGAAGGAATGATAGAACGTGACGTTAACCACCCGTCTATTATCTGGTGGAGTAATGGTAATGAAAAAGGATGGAATACCGAACTCGATGGAGAATTTCACAAGTACGATCCGCAGAAACGTCCGGTGATTCATCCGCAAGGCAATTTCTCTGGTTTTGAAACCATGCATTACCGTTCTTACGGAGAAAGTCAGAACTATATGCGCTTGCCGGAAATCTTTATGCCGACAGAATTTCTCCACGGTTTGTATGATGGCGGTCATGGTGCCGGATTATACGACTATTGGGAAATGATGCGTAAACACCCCCGCTGTATCGGTGGTTTCCTTTGGGTACTGGCGGACGAAGGAGTGAAGCGTGTCGATATGGACGGATTCATTGATAATCAAGGAAATTTCGGCGCTGACGGTATTGTAGGACCACATCATGAAAAGGAAGGCAGTTTCTACACAATCAAGCAGTTATGGAGTCCGGTACAAATCATGAATACTTCTGTCGACAAGCAGTTTGACGGTAAGTTCTCTGTAGAAAACCGTTATGATTTTCTGAATCTGAACACTTGCCGTTTCCTTTGGAAACAGGTGAAGTTCCCTACCGCAACAGATGCTTCTAATACAACTGCTCAAGTTCTGAAACAAGGGGAAGTACAAGGAAGTGATGTTGCAGCCCATTCGGCAGGTGTGCTGGATATTAAAACAACGATCCTTCCGGATGCCGATGCCCTTTTCCTCACAGCCATCGACCGATACGGTCATGAACTTTGGCGCTGGACTTTCCCTGTGAACAAACTGAATCAGGCTAATGAAGTGCTCTCTCCTTATCTAATAAGGTAACCTCTACAGAAACAGAAAATGAACTTACCGTAAAAGCGAAGAACCATACTTTCATTTTCTCAAAGAAAGACGGTCAGCTGAAAGGTGTATCTGTAAACAATCGCAAGATCAGCTTTGCCAACGGACCTCGCTTCATCGGTGCCCGTCGTGCCGACCGCTCATTGGATCAGTTTTATAATCACGATGACGAAAAAGCGAAAGAAAAGGATCGTACCTACAGCGAATTCCCTGATGCTGCTGTATTCACAAAACTGGATGTAAAAGAAGACGGAGGCAATCTGATTGTTACTGCCGATTATAAACTGGGTAATCTGGATAAAGTGCAATGGACAATCAATCCAAATGGAGAAGCGGTGCTGGATTATACCTACAATTTTTCCGGCGTGGTAGATTTAATGGGAATCTGCTTCGACTATCCCGAAGATCAGGTGATCAGTAAACGCTGGCTGGGAGCGGGGCCCTATCGTGTATGGAGAACCGTATTCATGGCACGCAATATGATGTCTGGGAAAACGACTATAACGATCCTATTCCGGGTGAAACTTTCACATATCCCGAATTCAAAGGATATTTTGGCAGTGTTTCCTGGATGAACATCCGCACGAAAGAGGGTACTATCAGCCTGACCAATGAAACTCCGGATGCTTATATCGGAGTATATCAGCCGCGTGACGGTCGTGACCGTTTACTTTATACGCTTCCTGAAAGTGGAATTTCTGTCTTGAATGTGATTCCTCCTGTACGTAATAAAGTAAATTCTACAGATCTATGTGGCCCGTCATCGCAGCCTAAATGGGTGAATGGTCCGCAGAGCGGACGAATCATTTTCCGGTTTATGGAATAAATAAATGAAATAAAAAGGTACTCACATTGCGTTGGGTACCTTTTTTTAATGTAAATATAGCAAATATAAAATGGTTTAAAAGAGTCATAAGTGAGGAATAATCATTATTTTTGTTTCGTTTTATAGATTCAGATTAACGAGTTCTTTCCTATGTACACAATACTAATTATAGAAGACGAACCCGGTGGCAAGTTTGCTGATGAACGGGCTGGAAGAAAATGGTTATCAGACCATGGTAGCTTATGACGGATTAATGGGGCTGCGGCTTTTTCAGGCACATACGTTCGATCTGGTTATATCTGATATTGTTCTGCCTAAGATGGACGGATTCGAGCTGACGAAAGAAATCCGTAAGTCCAATCCCCGTATTCCTATATTAATGTTGACGGCATTAGGATCAACGAACGATAAGCTGGACGGTTTCGATGCCGGTGCAGACGACTATATGGTGAAGCCCTTTGATTTCAGAGAGCTGAATGCCAGAATCAAAGTTCTATTAAAACGTGTCTCAGGAAATGTACCGGAGTTACCGCAGGAACTTGTTTATGCAGATCTGCGCATTGATCTTCAGCGGAAAGACGTAGAACGAAATAACGTTCCCATTAAACTTTCTCCGAAAGAATATAACCTGTTGCTATATATGGTCGAAAATGCCGAAAGAGTATTGAGCCGGGTAGAGATAGCGGAGAAAGTCTGGAACACACATTTTGATACGGGAACCAACTTTATTGATGTATATATCAACTACCTTCGCAAAAAGATAGACCGTAACTTTGAACCGAAACTTATTCATACCAAAGCAGGGATGGGTTTCATACTGACTGACAAATTATGAAAATCCGGACAACGCTGACTCTGCAATATGCGGGCATTACAGCTGCGGTATTCTTCGCATTTGTTGTAGCTGTCTATTACGTAAGCGAGCATTCGCGCAGCAATGCCTTCTTTCGCAACCTGCAAAGTGAAGCTATAACCAAAGCTCACTTATTTCTTAATAATCAAGTAGATGCAAAAACAATGCAGTCTATTTACCTGAACAATCAGAAGTTTATTAATGAAGTAGAGGTAGCCGTCTATACCACAGATTTTAAAATACTGTATCATGATGCCCTTCAAAACGACATAGTCAAGGAAACACCCGAGATGGTAAAACGTATTCTGAAACGAAAGAATATCAGTTTCTATGTGGACGAATATCAGGCAATAGGACTTGTGTATCCGTTTGAAGGGCAAGACTACATTGTCACTGCCGCTGCCTATGATGGCTATGGATACGCTAACCGGGATGCACTGAGAAATATGCTCATTCTGTTATTTATCGGAGGATTGACCGTGTTGGCGGTTGTCGGATATATCCTCTCCCGAAGCACCTTAAAGCCTATACGCAATATCGTGAGAGAAGCGGAGAAAATCACCGCCTCACATATCGACAAAAGACTGCCAGTGAAAAATGAACAGGATGAACTGGGAGAACTGAGTATTACATTCAATGCACTGCTGGAACGTCTGGAGAAGTCCTTCAACTCACAAAAGATGTTTGTCAGCAATGTATCTCACGAACTACGTACACCTATGGCAGCCCTCACAGCCGAACTGGATCTGGCCCTGTTGAAAGAACGAACCTCCGGACAATATCAGGCAGCTATCGGCAATGCACTACAAGATTCCCGACGGATCATAAACCTGATCGACGGATTGCTGAATCTTGCAAAAGCCGACTATCAGTCGGAACAGATTACAATGGAAGAGGTCCGGTTGGATGAACTGCTGCTGGATGCCAGAGAATTAGTCCTAAAAGCCCATCCGGATTATCATATCGAATTAGTATTTGAGCAGGAAGCCGAGGAAGATAATGTGCTGACCGTAATCGGAAACAGCTATCTGTTGACTACTGCCTTTGTGAATCTGGTAGAGAATAACTGCAAGTACTCTTCCAACCGGACTTCATCCGTCCTGATAGCTTATTGGGAACAATGGGCTATTATCCGCTTGTCTGATAATGGCGTAGGAATGTCCGATGCAGACAAAGAAAACCTGTTTAAACTGTTTTATCGGGGAGAAAACAAGAATATAGCTTCCGGAAATGGTATAGGCATGGTTTTGACACAGAAAATCATTCACCTTCACAAAGGCGAACTTACCGTATCTTCTCATAAGGACGAGGGAACTACTTTTGTGGTAAAACTCCCGCATATCTAAGAAACTCTAATAGTTTTCTAATACCACTCTAATCATTCTCTAACGGCTTCCTCCCGAAGTCCTCCTTACTTTTGCATCGAATTAATAAATGCAGTTAGTAACTTAAAAAAATTAGAGAGTATGGTATGGAAGAAAAAACTGCGTTCATCACAGTACACATTCAATTCAGAGAGAGTATTTTTGGTTGCCACGCAACCCGGTAAGTCAATTTATTCCTGTTTGCAGACTACAAAGCTTGGATTAACACTGAGAGAAGTACAGGAGCGGCAATCCATTTATGGAAGAAACGAAGTCATCCATGAACAGAAAAAGAATCCGTTTATACTGTTTGTCAGAACGTTTATCAATCCTTTCATAGGCGTTCTGACAGGACTTGCCATCATATCCTTGTTTCTGGATGTATTGATGGCTGAACCCGGAGAGCAAGAATGGGCAGGGGTAATCATTATTTCGTCCATGGTATTATTCAGTGCTATCCTTCGTTTCTGGCAGGAATGGAGAGCAAGTGAAGCTACAAATTCTTTAATGAAGATGGTAAAAAACACTTGTCTGGCAAAACGTGCCGGAGAACAGGAAGAAGAGATCGATATAACAGAACTCGTTCCGGGAGATATTGTGTACCTGGCAGCCGGTGATATGGTTCCTGCCGATATACGTATCATCGATTCAAAAGACTTGTTTATCAGTCAGGCTTCACTGACGGGTGAGTCCGAACCGATAGAAAAGTTTCCGGAAGTACAGGGACAACAGTTTCGTAAAGGAAGTGTCATAGAGTTGGACAATATCTGCTATATGGGTTCCAATGTGATTAGCGGTGCGGCAAAAGGAATTGTTTTTGAGACGGGAAATAAAACCTATCTAGGTACAATAGCCAAAAGTCTGGTCGGACATCGTGCCACTACAGCCTTTGATAAAGGTATCAGCAAAGTCAGCTTTTTATTGATTCGTTTTATGCTGGTTATGGTTCCATTCGTGTTTTTCGTGAATGGTTTTACGAAAGGTGACTGGTTCGAAGCCTTCATTTTTGCCGTATCTGTGGCGGTCGGTCTTACTCCCGAAATGTTACCTATGATTGTGACGGCTAACCTGTCTAAAGGAGCAATCGCCATGTCCAAAAAGAAAACAATCGTAAAGAACCTCAATGCCATTCAGAATTTTGGAGCAATGGATATACTTTGTACTGATAAAACCGGTACATTGACTTGCGATAAAATTGTGTTGGAGAAGTATATCAATGCAGACGGCAGTGATGACAACAGTAAACGTATTCTTCGTCACGCGTACTTCAACAGTTATTTTCAGACCGGCTTGAGAAACCTGATGGATAAGGCAATCCTCTCTCATGTAAGAGAGTTGAATCTGGAACATTTGAAGAATGCCTATACCAAAGTCGATGAAATTCCTTTCGATTTTACACGCAGAAGGATGTCTGTCGTTATAGAAGACAGGCAAGGGAAGCGGCAAATTATTACCAAAGGAGCGGTAGAAGAGATTCTCGATGTCTGTTCGTATGCCGAGTTCGACGGAGAGATACATCCTTTGACTGACTCCTTGAAAATAAAAGCGCAAAAGCTCAGTGAGGAAATGAACCGGCAAGGTATGAGAGTATTGGCGGTTTCCCAGAAAAGTTTCATCGAAAAGGACTGTAATTTTGCCATCGAAGATGAAAAGGAAATGGTGTTGATTGGATATCTTGCTTTTCTTGATCCTCCCAAACCTTCTGCCACCGAAGCTATCGAACAATTATATGTGCATGGAGTAGCGGTCAAAATATTGTCGGGAGACAATGATACCGTAGTGAAAGCTATTGCCCGTCAGGTGGGGATTGATACCGGGCACTCCCTTACCGGAATAGAAATGGAGGAAATGGATGAAACAACATTGAAAGAAGCAGTAAAAGACACTACGTTATTCTCCAAACTCACTCCCTTGCAAAAGACCCAAATCATCTCTCTATTGCAGGAGCAAGGTAATACAGTTGGTTTTCTGGGAGATGGCATCAATGATGCAGGCGCCTTGCGTCAGTCAGATATTGGCATATCTGTCGATTCGGCGGTAGATATAGCAAAAGAAAGTGCGGATATCATCTTGCTGGAGAAGGATTTGATGGTATTGGAAGACGGCGTACTTGAAGGTAGAAAGACATTTGGTAATATCAATAAGTATATAAAGATGACTGCCAGTTCCAATTTTGGCAATATGTTCAGCGTGATGTTTGCAAGCGCCTTTCTGCCATTCCTGCCCATGATGCCGATACATTTGCTGATTCAGAACCTATTATATGATATATCACAGACAACCATACCATTCGACCGTATGGACCCGGAATTTCTGAAGAAACCGCGCAAATGGGATGCATCTGACCTGAGTCGCTTTATGATTTATATAGGACCTATCAGTTCTATCTTTGATATTGTTACCTATCTGGTCATGTGGTATGTGTTCAGTTGTAACAGTCCCGAACATCAGACTTTGTTTCAGACCGGATGGTTTGTAGAAGGTTTGTTATCCCAGACATTGATTGTCCACATGATACGTACCCGTAAAATACCATTTATACAAAGCCGGGCCACGTGGCCTGTTATGGGACTGACGTTCTTAATTATGGCAGTAGGCATTCTTATTCCTTTCACAGCTTTCGGACGTTCCATCGGCCTGACAGCTCTTCCTTTGGGTTATTTCCCCTGGCTGATTGGCATTTTGCTTTCCTATTGTATCCTGACGCAATTGGTAAAGAACTGGTATATCAGGAAGTTTGTACGTTGGCTATAGCATTCGGCCTGTTTTATCCCATAAATTAATTATATATAATGTGAAATATCTAAAATTGAGACAGATAACCTGTCAAAAGTTCTTGCCTCTAAAAATAATTTCATACATTTAGAGGCAAGAACTCTTAAATGTTAGATTTACGAACATACTAATATTCAAACACAATGAAACACAGTTTATCCTTTCTGATAATAATTACCTTGTTGTTTGCCGGATGCCGTCAAAAAGCCCAGAGTAATTTCCAGTCTGAATCTTCTGTACAAACAGAGGAGAGTAATCCCTCATTGGAAGAGTATGCTGAAGAAGCAGTCATCACAGGCAAAGTTCTAAACCGGGATTTCTATCCTCAGGAAAAGGAACTGACTCTCATTATCCCATTTTTCAGAGATATGGGAAATCAGTATCGTTCGCCCATACAAAAAGATGGTTCATTCTCTTTCCGCTTTCCGGTTTATGCCAAATTAAGGGAGGTTTCTATCCGCAACTATGCAGAACATCTTTATATCCACCCGGGAGACAGCATACATATAGAAATAGACTTCAAAGATCTTTTTCATCCTAAAGTGACAGGTGATGCCGAAAAGCTTAATCAAGAGATATTAGCGTTCACTGAAAGTGCATATTACTATATACAGAATTACAATATGAAACCGGAATCAGACGTTAAGGATTTTGAGGCTGAATTAAAAAAGGATTATAATTTTCGTTTGGAACGTAGGAATGAGTATCTGGTGAAGTACAAGCCAATGGAAGATGTAGTACTGTTTACTGAAGAATTGCTGAAGCAGGATTATTATTATGCGCTGTTATTCAATGGTATGTCATACTTGTTTGAAACGAGAAAAGAGATGGACCGTTATCATACACTTTTACCTGAAATCAATAAACTATATACTAAAGGCATACTCTCGGCACGCTTATACGATGTTGCTGATGAAGCAGAAAGATATATTGCTTATGGGATCGCTTTCAGAGATAAAAAGAATCCTTCGATAGAAGAGATCATGGCTACAATGGGGAGAGTGAGATGAATCAGTATTTATATACTAAGTTGATAGCCGGTTCTTTATGTACTAATGACACACTTGCTTTTCACGAAAAACGTACACAGTTTGACTCAATCGTTAAAATGTCGCATCTACGTGCACAGGTGATGCAGATCTATAATCAGACCAAATCATATCTAAAAATCCACAGCCTGTTTCCGACAATTTATTATATGGCGAATTCCATGAGAACTCAAAGCATACAACACGTATGCCATACATGAAACCTGTCTATGATGTGCTCGAAAAGAATCGTGGAAAAGTGATTTATTTCGATTTTTGGGCCAGATGGTGTCCTCCTTGTCTGGCAGAAATGGAACCTTTAAAACAATTGCGCAGCAAATTCTCTACGGATGATTTGATTATATATTCCATTTGTGTGAGTGAACCCAAAGAACAATGGGAGGAATGTCTGAATGAGTATTCATTGAGAAACCGGGGAATTGAATGTGTTCATGTGACTGATTATTTGGGAATAGATAACTATCAGAAAATTCGTAAGCAATGGAAAATAGACAGGATGCCTTACTATATATTAATAAATAGACAGGGGCAGATTATTGATTTCGGAACTGCGGCACGTCCCAGTAATCCGCAGTTAGTATCCCGAATAGAAGAAGCAGTGAAGGACACTAAATGAATAAAAACAGGATACCAAAAAGGTGTCCTGTTTTTGTATATAGCGGTTTACTTTCTTTCTTCTTTCACTAACTTTCTCCACCTTTGAAATGCTTTCATCAGGCTCTCTTCCTGTACGAGTTCCACCATTTCATAATGTTCCACAAATAGCGCCATTGACTTCTTGAACATCATCCCTTTATTGAATTTATTGTCCAGCAGAAACGAATAGAGTTCCGCTTTCATCTCCGTCTCTATTTCCTTTTCAATAATAAGAGTACTGTCATGCCCTATATAATTATACGTTTCGGGATTCTTTCCGTAGGCTGGATTAGGCAGTACGAAAGTGATATTTCCTGTTTCTTTCAAGGATGCTTTGAGTGGATGCGGGACGGATAACTGATAGAGAAAATGATAAATGGGGGTGGTGTGGGAGAGATGGATAGGAATCAGTTTTGAGGAAGTGGCTGGCGAAGCAGGAGAGGAGCGATTTTCGGATTTGGGTTCTAGACTTTGTGCGTAACGTACGTACATATACCTTGCCAGATATGGCTTGATGGTAATCGTAACTGTAACCATGGGATTTCAATTTTTAATTGTAAATAAATCTTATATGCATCAGACCGCTTTGGGCCGTGAATTCCGTTTTGTTTGTTGATAAAAATCCCATGGTTTACGGGGACGGAATTCTGCTTTTATAAGAAATTGAAAATCAAATAGTTACAAATGCCTCTTTTTGGTTTAAAACCAACGGGCCGTTCCTTTAAAACCAACGACCCGTTTCTTTAAAACCAAGAGGGTATTTCCCGGTGAGAAACGGAGGTATTGGTTAAAACCGAGATGCAAAACTAGGGTGAATATTCGTATTTTTCAAAATGAGAAAAATGCCGGTTGATATTGAAATGTAATGAAATAAGATTTATTGGTTACCAATTAAATTTGCGCGTATATACGCGGGTGGCGATGTCAATATATAGTACAGTAATTATACATGTCGTATTTAACAAAGTTTATTACAATTGAACCACTTTCCTATGTTATTCACCGCCATCTGATACTTTTATAACTTGCTCACATCCTTTATTTTGCGTTTACAAACAATCTCCGTGTATGCCTGTTTGGAAAAATATGCGCATATCGCGCTGATATAAAATCATGAAATTATGGATAAAAAAGAATTTGTTAATGAAAGGATGGTTACCGACTTGCCCGGTTGCATGTCAGCCATTATCAAAGAACTGGAGGCTGCCGGAAAATATGCTGCCGTGCATACGTATACTTGTACGCTGCATTCCTTTACGGAGTTTTCCGGTGATACGTCAGGACTGCTGCCTGTATGCGAGTTGTTTACTCCCGGTCGTCTGAAAGCTTATCAGGAGTGGCTTTTGAGCAAGTCATTGAGTTGGAACAGTATTTCCACTTACATGCGTACTTTGCGGGCGGTATTCAACCGCATCTTTCCTGTGGGCAGTTCCGGCTATATTCCCGGGCTTTTCAATGATGTGTATACGAAGGTGGAATCCCGTACTAAACGTGCGTTGACGCAGAAACAGATGCGCCTGCTTCTGGGGGCTGATATAAGCTTATTGCCTGAGGGACATGGGACGCACGCTTGCTTATTTCCTGCTGATGTTCCTTTTCCGCGGGATGCCTTTCATTGACCTTGCCCATTTGCGTAAACGTGACGTTCAGGGTAATGTGATTGTTTATTGCCGTCATAAGACGGGTCGTCAAATGACAGTTCGTATTCCTAAGGAAGCTGTACCTCTGATGAAGAAGTTTGCAGACAAACGTCCGAATTCTATTTACCTGTTCCCCATTCTGGATAGCAGTTTGGGTAACGGTGCGGTCCTTCACCGCTGCTATCTGGATGCCTTGCGCAGCTTTAACGGTCGTTTGATGAAAGTCGCTTCGGTGCTCTTGCCCGGTGTAAAGTTGAGTTCTTACACCGCACGGCATACGTGGGCTACCTTGTCTTATCATTTGGGTACTCCTGTCGGGATCATCAGTGAAGCGTTGGGGCATTCTTCCGTTCGTGTCACTGAAACTTACCTTAAGCCTTTTGCCGGGGAACGGATAGACAGAGCGAATTATAAACTTATTACTTCAGTCGTAAGGAGGGATTTTTCTAAAAATGCAGTTTGTAAGATACTGTATTCCAGCGAATAAATAGATATATTACTTACCAATTAATGGTTTGTTTCCGGCGACAAAGTTGAAAATATTTTTTCATTAAACCAAATAAAACGCTAATTTTTATGTCAACACATTAAAAAATCTTCATAAACCGAGACACAAACCCTGAAAAAACAATATTGCCCACTGCTGCCACTAAAAAAAGTGCATAAAGCCTACTATCCATCTTTGACTCTTCAAAAACGGATTACACTTTTATTTACCTAATGCATAAGTAAAATGTCTTTTTTAATCAATAATCACTTGGAAAACGCCTTTTCCCACTGTTTTAAAAGGTTACTCTCCATTACTTGGTAAGTAATTCAGGCGGATATCTCCGTTACTTGGTAAGTAACGGTTAACAAAACAAACGCAGATGCTATCTATATGTACCCAAACAGCCATCTCTGTACTGCATGACATTGCTTTAGGCAATGCCCTGCAATCAGTCAATTACCTTCTTTCCGCGGAAGAATGGAAAGACTTGTTCGACAAATTAGAAAAAGGCCATCTTATCCGGTGTCTGCCGGACAAAGAGCCGGGGAATCTCTCTTCGTATGCCTTATGGCATCCTCTGTCGGAAATCTCCCTGTTGGATGTGCTCCAGGCATTGAATGAACCCATCCGTTGCAATATGCCCACTCCGGAAGAATTTTATATCTATCATAGTCAAATCGCCAATAAGATCGGTATTTTCAATCAAGTGGCACGTACCTTTCTGGCAGATATTAAAATAGCCGACTGGTAACCCCTCAATCAGCCCCAATATGAATTACTTACCTATTATAAATGTAAAACGCATTGCCTTCGGCTTCGGACTATTTTTCGGGCTGCTGACGGGTGTGCATTCACAGGAGAGCGTTCACAGACCGGATCTTTCCGGGCAACCGATGCTACTCTATTTCCGTTTAGGCAAGGCGTTAGTGGATAACGGATACATGGACAATGCCCGTACCCTCCGCCATCTGGATGAAGTGCTTTCCGATCGTAGCCTGACGGGGCGGATCGACTCGATCAATATCCTTTCTTTCGCCTCTCCTGACGGTAACCGGAAGTATAACGAACGTCTGGCACGGCAACGCTCCACAGCCGTAAAGGGATATCTGGTATGGAAATACCCGTACCTCGACCAATACCGGATCCATCCCCGGCCACAGGGTGAGAACTGGCAGGAACTACGCCGGTTGATAGCCGGTGACGAGCACCTTCCCAACCGGGAAAAAGTGCTGCAAATCATTGATCACACTTCGGACAGCGACCATTGCAAATCATTGCTCAGGAAGTTGGACGGCGGGAGTTCTTACCGCTACATCAGAGAGAGGATGTTGCAATACCTGCGCAATGCCGCCGTGTGCCTGGTGTGGGTAAAACCGGACAGCCTGCCCGCATTGCCCCGTCCCGTATCTCCCGATACAGAGTCCCTGAATAAACCGTGCGAACTGCTGTATCCGGGGATGAAAAGCATCCGGAAACAAGCACAGGCAACGTTTCGGAATGCACAAACCAAAGAAAAGCGTCCACTGTTCGCCTTGAAAACGAACCTGCTGTTCGATGCCGCCCTGATGCCTAATGTAGAAATCGAATTACCTGTGGGCAAGCACAACCGCTATTCGCTCAACGGTGAACTGATGTTCCCCTGGTGGCTGATGGACGGTGATAAATATTGCCTTCAAATCCTCATGGGTGGTCTGGAAGGCCGCTACTGGCTGGGCAACAGCAAAAAGCGGCAAACAAAAGAAGTACTTACCGGCCATTTCCTCGGACTGTATGCCGGAGGCGGCAAGTACGACCTGCAATGGCAGGATAACGGTTATCAGGGCGAGTTTTTTATCGCCGCAGGTATTAGCTACGGGTATGCCCACCGGATAGGGCGTAACCTGCGGATGGAATATAATATCGGTATCGGGCTGTTACGTACCAACTACGAATACTACCATACCCTCGACAATTATCAAACCCTGCTGTGGCAGAACAACGGCCGCTATACGTGGCTGGGGCCTACCAAACTGAAAATCTCTCTTGTGTGGCTGTTTGGCCGCAAGTCGAAATTACAGAAAGGAGGTATAAAATGAATATACTTAACCGCTGCCTGGTCTCCTTATTCACTTGTGCCCTTGTCACTTGCTCCATCACCTTTACGAGCTGCGACCGCCGTGACATCACTTACTACATGGAGTCCGAGATCAATGTCATAAGATTGGAGCAATTCCGGATTGGATGACGAGGAAGCCGCCCACGGTGCTACCACCCTTTTCTATCGGGCGGAGGATGGCACCCATCACAAGACCCTTCCCATGAACATGCGCGATTGGGAAGACGTGCGTCTGCCGGAAGGATGCTACCATGCTGTAATTTTCAATCGTTCAGTCACCGGCTTCTCCAGTATCACCTTCCGGGGAGACACTTACGAAACGCTGGAGGCCTGCGCGCGACAGGTAGAGACACGTACCGACCCAGAGACACGCACCATAACCCGCGTCATCGTCTCCACTCCCGAAGACCTTGCCGTAGATGTATCCGAGGGATTTACTGTGACCGAAACCATGCTGGGTAACTACAGTACCGAAGAATACCTTAACCAGAAGCGCGAAGCCATGAAACTTGTCATTGATAGCCGGGCGGCAGGCCACACCGTGCCGAAGAAACCGATCCCGACCGTTATCGGGTGAACTTTATCCCCACATACTGACGCAGCGGATACGTGTAAAGGCGGTGGTAAAAGGCGTAAACAACATCCGTTCCGCTGTGGGGTTGCTGGATGGCGTGTCCGAGGGAGTCCGCCTCAGTACCGGGCTGCCTACATCGGGTACCGTGACGCAGCAGTTTACGATGGATGATATAACCTATGACGAAGGTTCTCCTTTCAATGGAACCCTCTCAGGCATATTTAATGCTTTTGGTTTTGACAGCGAACAGTCCCACACGCTCACGCTGAAAATCCTGCTGGTGGACAACAAGACCGTGGTGGAGCAAACTTTTAATGTCTTTGCCCGCAACGAAACGGACGAGGACGGCACGCTGACTTTCTACATCGAAATCGTCACCGACCGCCTGCCCGACGTGAAGCCCGAAGGCGATCCCGACTCCGGTTTCGATGCCACGGTAGACGAATGGGGCGACCCATAGACAGCGAAGTACCGATGAATTAAGAGTTTAAATTACAGATAATCCAAAATAATTAACGTATTTAAAAATGAAAAGTATGAAAAAGAGTCTTTTGCATGTAGCATTTGCAGCCCTGCTATTGGTGGGCTGTGCACAGAATGAGATTACGGACATCAGTCCCGACGCCGCACCGCCGGTAGGGTTCAAAGTATTTACAGACGCACAGACACGCGGGCTTATAACGAATGGCGGCGCCTCCTCCGTCAATGCGACGGGCATCCAGACCACCGGTTTCGGCGTGTTTGCCTACTACACCGGGCAGAGCACGTGGGCTTCGGCGGCTGCAAACACCGCACCTAATTTCATGTACAACCAGAAGGTGGCGTACAGTGCCAGCGAATGGGGCTATACCCCCGTGAAGTACTGGCCGAACACCGAAGGGGACAAAATCAGCTTCTTCGCCTATGCGCCTCACAGCACCACGACAAAAAGCGGCATCGACATCACCCCCACCACGACAAGTACAAAGGGGGCACCCACCATGCGTTTCACGTTGCAGACCGCACCTGCCGACATGGTGGACCTCGTGGCAACCAATGCCACACAGACCGGTGATGACAAAACCATCGATGTGGAGAAAAAGACCTCTAAGGTGAGCTTCAAGTTGAAGCACGTGCTTACCCGCGCGTCGTTCAAGGCGAAACTGGACGCAAGCCTGACTGCTACTGCACAGACGCACGTAATTGTCACCGGTATACGCATTCTGGGAACAGAGAAACGCGATGCCACCAACACCGGAAATAGCGTGGCGGCAAACGCTGCTTCCAAGTTCTACAGCGCTGCCACCTACCAGTGGAGTGACGGGACATGGGCTTCTGTACCGGCTCCCACAGTGCAGGCTGCTCCCTACGAGCTGAAGGCCATCATGCCGCTGGCATCAAAGACTGACATCAGCGCGAAATATACCACCCAAGGCATCGAGCTGCCGCAGGCAGGCACCGAAATTGCCCTGCTTAACACCAACCAGTACCTCTTCCTGATTCCACCCCATGATGCCACCACTCCTACGGGCATCACAGCGCCTACGGACGTGAGGATGCAGATAGACTATGACATCCTGACTGTGGATGCAAGTCTCGCAGAAGGGCACTCCGTCACCTCCGCCACCGCCACTGTGTCCTTGCCCAACGGTACGCTGAAACGTGCCAGCGCCTACAACTTCACCTTCACCGTAGGATTGGAGAAAGTACAAGTAAGCGCATCGGTTGAAGACTGGGCTACAGAGACGGGGGTGTATGTGCCGAGTGCCGACGCTACCAACGTTGCAACCATCATTACTGCCATCGGCACCTTGAACACCGCTAAGGGTAACGATAAAAACTGCAATTACTTCGTGATAAACTGTACCGGCGGTTCTTACGGTTCAATAAATTTGGCTTCGGCAACCGTCACTAACTTCAAGAGCGGCGACCGGATAGAACTCAACTTTACTTCAGCCCCTGGCATATCGGGCATCACCCTGCCGACGGGATGGAAGGCGGACAAGACCACCTTGTCGGTCGTAGGTAAGATTATATTAAAGAAAGACTAAGAGCCTGTTTTTGATTTTATCCTAAAGTAAGTATCTCAAGAAGAAAGTTATCTTTAGGATGACGGCAGAAGAATAAACAGCCCGGGCGGGGTTGAATGTCCCCGCCCGGGCACGAACAAGAAAAGAACAAGAAAAACCAAAAAGCAATGAAAAGGATCTTTCCACTCACCGCAGTCAGTTTGTGCGCAATCGCCTGTCTCACGCTTGTCGCCGTCATCTCATGCGACGGCAATGAGGGCATCCTTTCGCCCCAACAACCCGAAGACGGAGCACGGGTTCCGGTAGGTTTCAGCACAAGCGTGGGAGAGCCTACCATGAGCCGTGCACTGACCACCGACAACCTCACCTCGATGGGAGTGTTCGCCTCGTACACGGGGCAGGACGACTGGAACGCCACCACCTCGAAGCTGAACTTCATGTACAACCAGCAGGTGAGCCGGGCAAACAACTCAAGCCCGTGGACGTACACCCCCGTGAAATACTGGCCCAACACGACGACTGACAAATTGAGCTTCTTCGCCTATGCTCCCTACGTAGACGAATCGGCGGCGGGAGGCAGCAACCCCTCTTTTCAAGGCAATACCGTGGCGGGTTTCCCAAAGCTGACCTATACCGTGCCTACAACCGAAGCCGATCAGATAGACCTGCTCGCCTCCGTCCCGTTGATGAACCGGACTTACGAAACGACAAGTGGTGTGAGTTTCCTGCTGAAACATGCTTTGACAAAAGTAAGCGTTTATATCAAGAGCGGTGATAACGTGGTCGGAAAGAAAGTGACTGCCTTTTCCATCACCTCGGCAAAAAGCGGAACGCTTACCTACCACGCACCCGATGCAGGCAATGCTGATGATTCCGGAACGGGATGGACGTACTCCACTCCGGCGGAGACGGAAACATTTCCGGCAGCGGCAGCCACCGCTACCCCCGGCTTTGCCGTGCCGGACACCAAAGCAGCGGAAAAGAAGCTGCTCTCCACCTTCTTCCTGCTTCGAGGAGAGGGCAGCACGTTCAGCATCACTTATACCGCCCCCGGTAAACTAAGCACCGGAGCAACTATTACACAGACCATCAGCCTGGCCGGACAGCCGCTACCTTCGCTCGACCAATGGACACAGGGAGCTTTCATCACCTATACCATCGGCATCGAAAAGAAGCAAATCACCGTGACCGCCGCCACGCAGCCCACATGGACGGACAGCGGTAAGGAAACCGTTACGGGCAGCTACACCATCACCTACGCTACCGGCCCCGCCGACTCCGGCTGGAGCAATGGCGGAACGGGTACGGTAGACGGGCAGCCCGTGACCACGCACACCGTCTCCCGATGGGGAGGGAGTGCCGAATGGGAAGAAGGAACCGATGAGAGCGTAGACGGTGAAGTCTGGTAATCCCATATCCGCCTCGCGCCTTCTTCAACGAATAAAAGAAACCAACGAATAAAGACAGATATAAAAGCTATGCGCACCAATCAATTTCTAACCTCCTTCAGCCTTTGTGCCTTCCTGCTCGCCATGGCAGGATGCACCGACGAAAGCCAACTGACCGGTACCGATGCCGGAGAAACGGACACTCCCGTCTCCCTTACCATCCGCACCACAATGACCGATTTCGCGGGCCTGCCCGAGCCGGACGTAAGCTCCCCGGCCTCCACCCGCGCCACGAACAACGGCAACACCACCACCTTCGTGCCCGGTGACAAAATCGGAATCTACGCCGTGAGAGAGGAGAACGGTGAGATATTCGGCAATATAGAAAACATCTGCCTCACCTACGAAGTGGGCAGCGACGGCATCACAGGCCAATGGAAAGCCCCCGACGGAGTGGAGTTCTACTATCTCCCAAAGTCATGTACTTTGCCTATTACCCTTACGAAGAGAAGCCCTCAGCTGTAACGCTAAACCCGGACAAGCCGGAGGCTTCGGTACCGAATTGGCAGCATCTGCCAGATTCACCCCTGAAATTAGACCAAAGCGCCTCGGGCTATTATGCCCGATACGACTTGATGACAGCCTACAGCAGACCCACCACCGGAGCCAACCCGGCGGAGAGGGTGCTCGACTTGGATTTCCGGCATCAGCATGCCGTGTTTGTATTCATACCGACTACGGGGATGTTCTGTCTTCCTCCCGATGGAGACGAAGACGCTTACACATATATTGGAGATGTAAGAGTGTCCGTTACAGATACCAAGGTGACATCTGTAAGTGTGTACGACTATGGATGGGGCGAAGTACCAAAACCTTGCAAGATGGACGATGGAAGTTACCGACTGCTTATATCCATTGCAAAGCTGGGCAGTGCTACTATTACCCCAATTGGAACATACACTACCACAAATGATGCCGGTGAAAGTAAAGGGATAAAATGGTCAGGAACCCCTATAAAGAATTTTGAGGCAGGCAAAAGCTACGTCCTGAGGGTAGCCAACGGGCAGAGCGCCCTTGCCAGCCAGCCACTGAAGCGCCGGGTGGCTCCGGGCGATTATGTCTATTTCGATGTTAATTGGAATATTATTGTGCTGCCCGGCAACTGCAGGAATGTCGATTATTCCAAAGCCATGGGCATTGTGGTTTCTTCGGACCCCGCTCGGATGACGGATGAACTGTTCATCGAAAATAGATGGACACATGCCTGTGTAATGCCTATCATGCCTCCTCGAGATTTGTTCGAGGTGACATGGGACGATTATGGAAATGAACGGCTGCCCGATCTGACAACTTACAACGACGTGAGAAATGACATAAACGGATATACATCAACAGAAACGATGACGGACGGTAGTAATTGGGGTGGTTCTGGTGGCTACGAGTTTCTTTGGAGATTGGAGCAGATACGCAATTACGACAGCCAGGCATCCCAATATCCGCGGATATCGTCAGAATCTTATATCGGAAAAACAAATTGCAGCCGTTGGTTCGTCCCTACCACCGGGCAATGGCGTGATATGATAACCAATCTCGGAGGAATCCCACTCGACAAGTTATTGGACGGGCCGTCCAGCAATAACTCGTTGAATGATGAAGAGGGCTGGGTGTATCGCGGATATCCGGCAGAAGCGGCATTCGAGAAAATAAGCGCTCGGCTAAAAAAGATCCGTGAGGATGCAGTGTTACCGGATCAACCGCTCATGTTTATGTGCTGTTCGGAGGCAGACGAGCACCATTACTGGAGCGCTGTCATAGGAAGAGGATACGCCGGGTTTCAGAAAAGAATCAAGGGAGTAAACAGCGAGGAAGACCAAAGGGCTTATTTCCTGCCATTCTTTGCCTTTTAGCCCCGCCACGGACACGGCTTTTCCCCTTAACCCTATTATCCGCCTTTGAACTATTTTTAATCAATTACTTAAAAAAGAGAACGAAAGATATGAAACAACCCAAACAACACTTCACCCTCACGAGCCTTTGTGTCGTCTTGCTCGCCACCCTTTCCGTGGTAGGCGGATGCAGCACAGAAAGCATTGATCCCGGCGCAGGCACGGACGACGGCACTCCCATGCCCCTCACCATCTGCGCCACAGCAAGCAGCTTCGACGAGGCACTCACCGTCCCGGCGGATAGGTTATCCTTCTCCGTCACCCGCACCCCCACGCAAGACGGCAACACCGCCACCTTCAACACCGGCGATGCCATCGGCATCTTCATCGTCAAAGACGGAGCTATCATAGACGGAGTGAACAATATGAAGTTCACCTATCAAGCTGCCACTGCTGATGTCGAAGCCCGTTGGACACCCCCTGCCGGCAGCCAGATTTACTACTACGCCGGAGCCACATACATCGCCTACTTCCCCTATACAAACGGCGTCACGATAGACCCCTCGCAGTCCACCGCCGACATCATCGTCTCCCTGAGCAATAACGCCCTGCTGCAACCCGCCGCCGACCAGAGCACTGCCGCCAGTTACGCCGCCAGCGACCTCATGACCGCCTCCGGCACCCCCGTAACAGGAAGTACCGACGCTGAAACCATCCTCACCCTGAACTTTACCCACAGCTACTGCCAATTGACGGTGGTTCCGCGCATCGCCAAAGGATGCATTGCTCCCGTCGGCGGAGGATTCACCTATCGCGCCGGGTCCAAAGCCCCCGTGCCCGATGTCAACGTAAGAGACGTGGTGATAAACGGCGTGCCCGCATACCGCGTGACGGCCGACGAAAGCTACCGCGTTATCGTGAAGCCCACCTCTGCCTCGTCGCAGATGCAAGGGAGCTACACCAGCGAAGAAGCAGCCATGGTCTTCACAAGTGATGTTTACGCCGACGGCTTTGCTGCCGGCAATAGTTACCGGGTGAATTCGGACAGCCCCTTCGCCGTTGAAGGTCAAGACGGCACGCGCCCGCTGGCTCCGGGCGACTTCGTGTTTCACGGAACAAACGGGATAGAGGTATATCCAGGTAACGGAGTGCTAGAAGGCGGAAAGATACCCGGTTACACTCAAGCCATAGGCATTGTAGTGACTTGTGACCCGGAGAGAATGAAGGACCAAAAACTTGTAAAAGACGGTGGTTGGAATCATGCGTATGTGATGGGACTGGAGAATTGTGGCAGTAACCTGAATTGGGGACCGTATCCGTTTGTGGATGAAAGCGTTCTTCCCAATATGACGCTTGATAACGGTGCTGAAAATAACATGAATGGCTATACCGAAACGGAAGCGATGCTCGCGGAGCGTGCAAGTAAAGGCGACCTGGGCAATTACGAAGCTTTCAATGCGATTAATGATTACCGGACAAGTAATCCCGTGCCATCCGGTTTGAGCGGCAAACGCAGTCCGTGGTTTGTTCCGAGCGTAGGACAAATGGTTTGACGTGATGGCGAATCTATGCGGGCAGTCTCCCAAAACATTTAGGGTTATATCGGCGGTGGTTGGATTGATGAGAGTTACGGAACCGAGATGTGGAATAAGATAAATGATCAGTTAAATAAGGTGGATAAACCGTTAACCCTCATTATTTCCAATACTGGTGTCTTTTCGTGTGCAGTTCCGAGTTTAGGGAGGACCTCTGTTGGAACGTCCTTTGGGTCAAGCCCCAAATTTCGCTGATGACCTTTAATAAGCAGAGTGGGTTGAGCTACCGGGCAGTAGTCCGTCCCTTTTCGCCTTTTAATCATCCGCATAGAACAATATAATGAAATTCATGAAAGAATATCTTACCGGCATCAGCCTTTGCGCCGCCCTGCTCCTTGCAGGCGGTTGCAGTAATGAGAATGATATGACAAACAGCAACGGCAATCCCGTCCCTTTGACCGTCCGTGCCACGGCAGGAGTTTCGAGGAAGTACCCGAAACGGGAAAAAGCGATGCTCCGGCTACCCGTACCCCGACGGAAGACGGGAATACCACCACATTCGCCACTGGCGACGCCATCGGTATCTTCGCCATCAAGGACGGGGCGATTGTGGACGGCATCAGCAATAGCAAGCTCACCTACAGTGAGGGTGCGGACGGTGCCGCAGGCAGTTGGAACCCGGAAGAGGGCACTGCGCTTTATTGGTACGAAGGAGTGAGCTACGTGGCCTATTACCCCTACACAGACGGAATCACAATAAACGCCACCAAGACCACGGACGAAATCATCGCCTCTCTGGGCGGGAACGGAAAACTGCAACCAGCCGCTGATCAAAGCGCGGCGGACGGCTCTGCCTATACCGCCAGCGACCTGATGACTGCCAGTGCCACATCGGCAGATATTACCACCAACACCTCCGGTGAGCGGTTCCTCAGCCTGAAATTCACCCACCGCTTCAGCCTGCTGGTGTTAGTGCCCCGAATCAGTGAATACATCGCCCCGGCAGGAGCCACCTATACCTATTGGGGAACAACGGCAGACAACCATGCCAACAGCGTTACGCTGAACGGCATCATCCCTTACCGGATGGCGGACGGCTCGTTTCGCGCCATTGTGCCTCCGACTACAACTGCCAGCACCCTGCACGGCAACTACAAAGATGAAGCAGGCAGGATGGTGAACTTCCGGAGTACTCCGTATAGCAGCGGATTTACCAGCGGAGGGTGCTATACGCTGACGGTGACAAGGTCGCAACCCGGAGTGACTCCCGAACGTAAGGTAGCCGTGGGTGACTTCTATATGCAGAACGGAATGATAGTGGCAGGAAGCAAGGAGACGTTGACTGCCGAAGAAAAGGTGAATTGCATTGGTATCGTGTTTAAGGTAGGGACAGGAAATCAGGACAAAGTATCGCACTACGACGGTAAACTGACCGCCATACAGGGATATGCAGTGTCGCTCGGCCAAACAAGCGAGTCATGGGGAGCTGCCTCAAGGAGATGGACCGGCACTTCTTGGGCTGAGTACTTTGGATATATATATACAAAAAACATGTTGGCAGCTATGGCCGAAGGATACTCGTTCCCCGCTTGCAAATGGTGCGTAGAGTACACTCCAAAGCCTACGGGAGTGACCAGCGGCTGGCATTTTCCTTCCAACATGCCGGTAGCGGACTTTACGAGTAATGCGGCAACTTTGAATACCTACTTAAACAAAGTAGGCGGCACTATAATTTCGGGCTGGTATATAACCTCTACAGAAGCTACTTCAGAAGGAGAAAACTACTGTACTCTGAAACAACCGAATGATGGCACCACTTACAAGATTGGAAAAGGAGAACGCAGGAATGTTCGTGCCATCCTCACTTTCTGATGGATTCAATGATTGAGTGAATCCATATTAGTGTACATTCAAGAATCTAAAAAATATACGTATATTGCCTGTGAAGGTCATCTATTGTTTGTGTTGTGCACCTTTTTTTTCTGGAGTGGGAAAGGAGGTGCACTTTACATATAGCTTTTTATTTAAAGGACAGGTCCATCAATTTAATCCTGTTTGACAAATTAAATGTCTTAATTCAATTTGAGCAAGGAAAATATAGTGAGTACAAAACAGTCCGTTCTTCGTCTTTTCTATAAGTAAAAATATAGATTAGAATGAAAAGCCGACTGAAACAACAAATATTTGCAATCTCATTATTGGTATGTACTGCTATATCTCCTGCCAATGCTCTGCAAACACATTCACTTCGCGAACAATTCCAAAATCCGTCTGACGAAGCAAAGCCTTGGACTTTTTGGTACTGGATGTTTGGCGCCGTATCCAAAGAAGGGATTACGGCTGATTTGGAAGCAATGAAACATGCCGGACTGGGAGGCACTTATCTGATGCCTATCAAAGGTATCAAAGAAGGGCCACAATACAATGGGAAGGCGCAACAACTAACTCCCGAATGGTGGGAAATGGTTCGTTTCAGCATGGAAGAAGCCGACCGCCTGGGATTAAAGTTAGGAATGCATATTTGTGATGGTTTTGCATTGGCTGGTGGTCCGTGGATGACTCCGAAAGAATCGATGCAAAAAGTAGTCTGGAGTGATACAATCGTTGATGGTGGCAATATCAAAGGACTATACTTTGCCGCAACCGGAGACATATGAAGGTTTTATGAAGATATATCTTTATTTGCCCTGCCTGTAAAGAGGAAGCGGCAGACATTATGCCGGCTAAAATAACCTGTGCCAATATAGCCACAGGAAATCATATTGACATCAAGAAGACTGTGAACATGGATGATGGCGGAGTAATCCGTTCATCATATCCCTGCTATATCAATATGAATACGAACAGCCTTCACCTGCCGCAATATTGAAATCATTCTGAGTGGCAATAATTATCAGGCACACCGCTTGAAAGTGATGGCAAGTGATGATGGAGTTAATTACCGTTTGGTGAAACAGCTCGTCCCTGCACGTCAGGGATGGCAGAATACAGATGAAAATTCCACTCATGCAATTCCTGCTACAACTGCCGCTATTTCCGCTTCTACTGGACCCCGAAGGCAGTGAACCGGGAAGTGAAGATATGGATGCCGCAAAATGGAAACCTAATCTGAAAATAAAAGAATTGCGCCTGCACCGGAAGCCGACTGGATCAGTGGGAAGGCAAAGCCGGACTGGTATGGCGTGTAGCTTCCTCCACGAAGAAAGAGGAAATAGGGGAGCAAGATTGCTATACCCTTTCACAGATTATCAACCTGACAGATCCCTTTAAAAATAGTCCGAGCGACAATTTTAAAGAGAGAACACTGACGACTACTCTCCCCAAAGGAAAGTGGAAACTACTCCGCATGGGACATACCGCCACCGGACATACTAACGCAACTGCCGGAGGAGGAAAAGGACTGGAATGTGATAAATTTAATCCAAAAGCTGTCCGCAAGCAGTTCGACAACTGGTTTGCGCAGGCATTTGTAAAGACAAACCCGGACGTTGCACGCCGCGTATTAAAATATATGCACGTGGATAGTTGGGAATGCGGAAGCCAGAACTGGAGCGATACTTTTGCCGCAGAATTCCAGAAACGCCGTGGATACGACCTGATGCCTTATTTACCATTGTTGGCAGGTATTCCGATGGAGAGTGCCGAACGAAGTGAAAAGATTCTGCGTGATGTCCGCACAACGATAGGTGAACTGGTCGTCGACGTTTTCTATCAAGTCTTGGCCGACTGTGCCAAAGAATATGATTGCCAGTTCTCAGCCGAATGCGTAGCGCCTACCATGGTAAGTGACGGATTACTGCATTATCAGAAAGTAGACCTTCCCATGGGAGAATTCTGGCTGAACAGCCCAACTCACGACAAACCGAATGATATGCTGGATGCTATCAGCGGAGCGCATATCTACGGCAAGAATATCATCCAGGCAGAAGGTTTCACAGAAGTACGCGGAACATGGGACGAACATCCGGGAATGTTGAAAGCCTTACTGGACCGCAACTATGCTTTAGGCATCAACCGCCTTTTCTTCCATGTATATGTCCATAATCCTTGGCTGGACCGCAAACCGGGAATGACTCTGGATGGTATCGGCCTTTTCTTCCAGCGTGACCAGACGTGGTGGAATAAGGGTGCAAAGGCTTTCTGTGAATACATCACCCGTTGCCAGTCATTGCTGCAATACGGGCATCCAGTGGTAGATATTGCAGTTTTTACAGGAGAAGAGATGCCAAGACGTTCGATATTGCCGGAACGTTTAGTTCCTTCTTTACCGGGCATCTTCGGTACAGAGCGGGTGGAAAGCGAACGAATCCGCTTGGCAAACGAAGGACAACCCTTACGTGTGCGTCCTGTAGGCGTAACACATTCTGCCAATATGGCCGATCCTGAAAAGTGGGTAAATCCACTTCGAGGATATGCCTATGACAGCTTTAACAAAGACGCGTTACTCCGTTGGGCGAAAGCTGAAAATGGTAGGATGACATTACCGGGTGGAGCCAGTTACAAAGTATTAGTATTGCCACTTCCACGTCCGATGAATCCAGACCCCACAGAACTATCTCCGGAAGTAAAACAAAAGATAAATGAACTGAAAGAAGCAGGCATACTGATTCCTTCTCTTCCATATAATGAAGATGATTTCTCCTCATACGGTCTGGAACGTGATCTGATCGTACCGGAAGACATTGCATGGACACATCGGCAAGGAGAACAGGGGACATTTATTTTATCGCCAACCAACAGGAGGAAACACGTACATTTACCGCCAGTATGCGCATCGACGGCAGAAAGCCGGAATGCTGGAATCCGGTGACGGGTGAGATTACCGCCGACATTCCTTACGAACAAAAGCTATCGTACGGAAATCACTTTAACGTTAGCTCCGAATGAGTCTGTCTTCATCGTATACCCTGCAGAAGAAGATTATAAAGAAACTTCGGAAAAGGCCGCAAGGAAAAGAAGGATTCAGTAAAAGAACCTTCGGAGACAGGCTTGAAGCTACAGAATATACCGTGACTTTTACAGCAAACGGTAAGACTATCCAAAGACAGGAACTCTTTGACTGGAGCAAAGAAGAAGATGAGCAAATACGCTATTACTCCGGAACAGTAGTGTATAAAACAACATTCCGCTGGAAAAGTAAAGTGAAAGAAGCCCAACAAGTATATCTGAATCTGGGAAAAGTATGCGATCTGGCTACTGTCCGTGTAAACGGCATAGATTGCGGAACGATATGGACAGCTCCTTATCGGGCTGATATTACGGCAGCCTTAAAGAAAGGTGTAAATGAACTGGAAATCGAAGTGACCAATACTTGGGCGAATGCACTCAAAGGAGCCGATGAAGGAAAAACTCCTTTCGATGGAATATGGACGAATGCCAAATACCGGAAAGCAGAAAACACCCTGCTTCCTGCAGGATTGCTCGGACCTTTGAATTTTGAAGTAGCGAATAAAAACAAATAAGAATGAAAAGCTCAGGAATTAAAACAAGCACAGTATTAGCAAGCTTTCTGCTCGCTGCCTGTCTGTCAATGCATGCGGAAGTGAAACTGCCTGCTATTTTCTCTGACGGCATGGTGATGCAGCAACAAACCAATGCCAACCTTTGGGGAATGGCAACTCCGAACAAAAAGTAACAGTCACTACCGGCTGGAACGGAAAACAATATGCAGTAACAGCAGACAAAACGGCTCATGGAAACTTTCAGTCTCCACTCCGGAAGCCGGCGGACCGTATACCATCACTTTCGACGATGGAACCCAAAGACACTGAATAATATTCTGATAGGTGAATTATGGCTGTGCTCCGGTCAGAGCAATATGGAAATGCCATAAGAACCGTAGAGAATGCCAATATGGATATTCTTCGCAGCAAAATCCTCATATCCGCCTGTTTACGGTAAAACGTACTTCTCCACCACAGGAACGACGTAGTCGGTTCATGGAAAGAAGCGGCTCCGGTTAGTGTCCGTGATTTCAGTGCAACAGCCTATTATTTCGGAAGACTGGTCAATGAAATATTAGAAGTTCCGGTAGGACTCGTAGTAGCGGCATGGGGCGGTTCTGCCTGCGAGGCATGGATGACTGCTGATTGGCTGAAAGCATTTCCGGATGCAAAGATACCTCAATCGGAAGCTGATATCAAATCGAAAACCGTACTCCAACCGTACTCTATAATGGTATGTTGCATCCATTGATCGGCATGACTATGAAAGGCGTGATCTGGTATCAGGAGAGAAGATAACTGGAATCGTGCCCATACCTATGCGGATATGTTTGCCACATTGATTAACGGCTGGCGTGCCGAATGGAAACAAGGTGATTTTCCTTTCTACTATTGCCAGATAGCTCCCTATGACTATGGTATTATCACTGAAAAAGGTAAAGAAGTGATTAATTCAGCCTATCTGCGGGAAGCACAGGCAAAGGTAGAACATCGTGTGTCTAACAGCGGCATGGCTGTACTGCTGGATGCAGGAATGGAAAAGGGTATTCATCCCGCAAAGAAACAGGCTGCCGGAGAGCGTCTGGCACTCCTTGCACTAACAAAGACGTACGGAGTAGAGGGGGTGAACGGAGAAAGTCCCTATTACAAAAGTATTGAAATCAAGAATGACACTATCGTCGTCAGCTTTGAACGTGCGAATATGTGGATCAGCGGTAAAAACTGTTTCGAATCGAAAAACTTTCAGGTGGCAGGTGAAGACAAAGTATTCTATCCGGCGAAAGCATGGATCGAACGCAGCAAAATGCTAGTAAAAAGTGATAAAGTTCCGCATCCGGTAGCTGTCCGTTATGGATTTGAGAATTATGTGGAAGGAGATGTATATTGTGATGGTCTGCCGTTGGGGTCTTTCCGTTCGGACAACTGGTAATTTGAGAATATGAAGAGATTTTATCTGGCTATAGCAATGATATTCGTTGGCGTGTCGGTTCTTTGGAGCCAGCATGCCAATGTCGTCTGGGATACTCCCAGCCGGAACTCCTCGAATCGATGCCATGCGGCGGGGAGATATCGGCATGAACATATGGGTAGAAGAGGGGATATACTGTTTTATCTGAGCAGGGCGGTATTCGATGAAAACAACTGCCAGTTGAAGCTGGGACGTTTTCGCCTCCGGTTATCTCCCAATCCTTTGAAGACGCAAAGGATTTCCGGCAGGAATTAAAGCTGATCGACGGCTATGTTGAAATCTCCGCCGGAGGAACGCAAGTACAACTCTGGGCGGATGTTTTCATCCGGTTGTACACATTGAAGTGGTTAATGACCGGCTTTGCAGACGGAAATATTTTATGAAAACTGGAGATACCAGGATCGGTTGATCAGAAAGGAGAGGGGCAACAATGTTCTTATAAGTGGCTCCTCCGAAAGGTACGGTGACATATGCCGACTTCATTTCATTAGGGAATTTATCCGAAAAGGACAGCAAACGCCTTTTGTTTTATCATCGTAATGCGGAAGAGACAGTATTTGACATAGCAGTTGCCCAACAAGGGATGAATGAAGTGAAGTCGCAGATGATGAATCCTCTTAAAAATCTGACTTTCGGAGGGTATCTGTCAGGAGAGAATCTGGAATATACAGGCACTTCAGACAGTGTATATGCCGGAACCGATTACCGCACTTGGGGATTTCGTTCTTTGAAAGCTTCTAAAAAGCATCATTTCTCAGTTGTGTTACACACAGAACAGACGGAAACCGTCACCCAATGGGAGCAAGGTCTGAAAACAGCCTGGCAACGAATTGCCCCACAAGGAAAGATATCGTCTAAAGTGGTATCACAGGATAAAAAACAAACCCGCCTATGGTGGAATGCTTTCTGGCAACGGAGTTTTATCGAAACGATCGGTGAAACCGAAAACAAGGAGAACAGCAAAGTAGAAAAAGAAACCGGAAATAAAGAAAAGAGCGACGCGAAAGATGCATTGAAAGAAATCACCCGAAACTACACTCTTTTCCGCTATATGCTGGGCTGCAATGCTTATGGCAGTGTCCCTACCAAATTCAACGGTGGTTTATTCACCTTCGATCCCTGCCACATAGACGAGAAGCAGGCATTCACTCCTGACTACCGAAAGTGGGGAGGAGGAACGATGACTGCACAGAATCAGCGTCTTGTCTACTGGCCAATGCTGAAAAGCGGTGACTTCGACATGATGCCTTCCCAATTCAATTTCTATAACCGGATGTTGAAGAATGCGGAACTCCGCAGCCGTGTATATTGGCAACACGAGGGAGCCTGCTTCTGTGAACAGATAGAAAACTTCGGCTTACCCAATCCCGCAGAATATGGTTTCAAACGTCCGGCTTGGTTTGACAAAGGACTGGAATACAATGCGTGGCTGGAATATGAATGGGATACTATTCTTGAATTTTGCCAGATGATTCTGGAAACGAAGAATTATGCCGGTGCCGACATAACTCCGTATTTGCCTTTGATTGAAAGTTCGCTGACCTTTTTCGACGAACATTATCAGCTACTCGCTTCCCGTCGGGGACGCAAAGCACTGGATGGTGACGGACACCTGATACTGTTCCCCGGCTCTGCCTGCGAAACTTACAAGATGACCAACAACGCCAGCAGCACCATCGCCGCACTGCGAACTGTATTGGAGACTTACATCAAGGTTTGCAACAACGAAAAGTGGCAAAAGATACTGGAAACAATTCCTCCGGTTCCATTACGCTATATCGAAGTCAAGGATTCTCTTAATCGTCAGACTTCTACCATGATTCCAGTATGGAAACAAACGATTTCTCCCGCCAAAAGCTGGGAACGAATCAACAATATAGAGACACCACAACTCTACCCGGTATTTCCCTGGCGCATCTACGGAGTAGGCAAGGAAAATCTGGAAATAGCTCGTGATACCTATTTCTATGATCCTGACGCACTCAAATTCCGCTCCCACACCGGATGGAAGCAAGACAACATCTGGGCGGCCTGTCTGGGACTGACCGAAGAAGCCAAAAGCCTTTCTCTGGCAAAGCTATCGGATGGTCCCCACCGTTTTCCTGCCTTCTGGGGACCGGGATATGACTGGACACCCGACCACAACTGGGGAGGTAGCGGCATGATAGGACTTCAGGAGATGCTCTTACAAACGAATGGAGCACAAATACTTCTGTTCCCCGCCTGGCCCAAAGAATGGAACGTCCATTTCAAGCTCCACGCTCCGGGTAATACGACGGTAGAAGCAACTTTAAAAGACGGGAAAGTGACAGACCTAAAGGTATCACCGGAAAACAGAAAGAAAGACATTATTATAATGATAGAAAAATAGAAAAAATAAGCACAAATTACATAAATGAAAAAACTATGAATAAAAGACCGTTTTTAATTTTGTTCCTATTTCTGCTGCTATTCTCCTTCGGTGGGCAGGCAGCAGATACTTACCGTCCCGAAACATCGGTTGCCGGATTTATTCCGCTTCCCGATTGCGGGCGACAAGTATATAACTTCAATCCGGGATGGCGATTCTGCAAAGGCGATATCCGGGGGGCGGAAGCTGTAAATTTTGACGATCGTTCCTGGGAGGTCGTTTCTACTCCTCACACAGTAGAGTTGATGCCTGCCGAAGGTAGTGGTTGCCGCAATTATCAGGGCCCTGCGTGGTATCGCAAGTATTTCGTAGTTCCCACCGCAACGAAAGGACAGCGTGTACTCCTTCATTTTGAAGCGGCAATGGGAAAGCAAGTACTTTACCTGAACGGCAAACGTGTTCAGGAACATCTCGGAGGTTATCTGCCTTTCACGCTGGACTTGACGGCAAACGGCGTACAAGCCGGAGACTCCTGCCTCCTTGCCGTCTATACCGACAACAGCAACGATAAATCATACCCTCCCGGAAAGCCACAATACACATTGGATTTTGCTTATCATGGAGGTATCTATCGTGATGTATGGATGATTGCCAAGTCTCCGGTCGCCATTACCGATGCCATCGACTCCCGGACAGTTGGCGGTGGCGGCGTATTTGTTCACTTCGACAAGATCAGCGAAAAGAGCGCACAAGTATACGTAGAAACAGAGATTCAGAACAATAATACTCGTTCGGAATCCGTCACAGTAGAAACGACCCTTACAGATGCCGAAGGCAAGGTTATCAAACGTACGTCTAGCAAACTCTCTTTGAACTCCGGAGAAAAGAAATCAATCCGCCAGCAGATGGATGTGAGGAATCCGAAACTTTGGTCACCGGATGCACCATATCTATACAGAGTACAATCCCGTATAAAGAAAGGAAACCGTTCCATCGACGGAGGAACTACCCGTATCGGTATCCGCCTGGCGGAATTTCGTGGCAAAGAGGGCTTTTGGCTGAATGGAAAACCTTTCGGACAATTAGTTGGAGCCAATCGTCATCAGGATTTCGCATACGTAGGCAATGCTCTTCCCAATTCACAGCAATGGCGTGACGCAAAACGCCTGCGTGATGCAGGATGTACCATCATCCGTGTAGCGCATTATCCACAGGACCCATCCTTTATGGATGCCTGTGACGAACTCGGCATGTTTGTCATCGTCGCTACTCCGGGCTGGCAATACTGGAACAAAGACCCGAAATTCGGAGAACTGGTTCATCAGAATACCCGTGAAATGATTCGTCGTGATCGCAATCATCCTTCCGTGCTGATGTGGGAGCCTATTCTGAATGAGACCCGTTATCCACTCGACTTTGCACTGAAGGCACTTGAAATAACGAAGGAAGAATATCCATATCCGGGACGTCCGATAGCCGCTGCCGATGCATTCTGCCGGTGTAAAGGAACATTACGATGTAGTCTACGGCTGGCCGGGTGATGACGAAAAGGAGGACAAACCGGAACAATGCATCTTCACCCGTGAATTCGGAGAAAACGTAGATGACTGGTATGCCCACAACAACAATAATCGTGCAAGCCGCAGTTGGGGTGAACGTCCGTTGCTGATACAGGCACTTTCTCTGGCTACAAGTTATGATGAGATGTATCGCACTACCGGTCAGTTTATCGGTGGCAGACAGTGGCATCCGTTCGATCACCAGCGTGGTTATCACCCCGATCCATACTGGGGAGGTATTTATGACGCTTTCCGTCAGAAAAAGTATGCGTATGAAATGTTCCGCAGCCAATCTCCGGCAAGCCTCCAACATCCGTTGGCAGAATGCGGACCGATGATATTCCTTGCTCATGAAATGTCACAATTCTCCGATAAGGATGTAGTGGTATTCAGTAACTGTGACTCCATCCGCCTTTCTATCTATGATGGGACAAAAACATGGACCAAACCTGTGGTACATGCCAAAGGTCACCTGCCGAACGCACCTGTTGTCTTTGAAAATGTATGGGATTTTTGGGAAGCACGCGGATACAGTTATACTCAAAAGAACTGGCAGAAGGTAAATATGGTTGCCGAAGGTATTATCGATGGGAAAGTAGTATGTACACAAAAGAAAATGCCTTCCCGCCGGTCTACCAAACTTCGCTTGTATGCAGATACTCAAAAAGTAAATCTGGTAGCGGATGGGTCGGATTTCATAGTGGTAGTTGCCGAAGTAACGGATGATAGCGGAAATGTACGTCGTCTAGCAAAGGAAAATATCGTATTCACGGTAGAAGGTGAAGGAGAAATCATTGGCGATGCAAGGATTGGCGCCAATCCCCGTGCCGTAGAATTCGGATCGGCTCCTCTACTGATCCGTTCCACACGAAAAGCCGGGAAGATTAGAGTGAAAGCCCACGTGCAATTTGAAGGAACTCAGGCTCCGACTGCAACTGAAATGGAATTTGAAAGTGTTCCTGCGGAACTTCCTTTCTGTTATGACGAGAAGTACTGTATTGGTCAGAAAACATCCTCATTAACTGTAAAAGTCGGTTCGTCCGAGAGTGCAACTGAAGGCAAAGTGCAACTGACGGAAGAAGAACGGCAACGGGTGTTGGATGAAGTGGAACGGCAACAGACTGAATTTGGAATAGAAAAGTAAATTTGAAAAACTTGACCGCAGATTTGTGCATGGCAAAACAAGGTTACCAATCTGGATTTATTATCTGCTAATTTGAATTTTACCCGAAAAATAGTATCTTTGATGCAAGATTCATTTCCACTAATATAATATACAATGAAGAAACACTTCTTTTTGATATTTATGTTTCTCTTGATAACGAGAATCTGTGCTTTTGCCTACCCTAACATGATCGTTGAACATTATACGGCTGAACGAGGCTTACCCAATAACATTGTCAATTGTACACTGAAAGGGCAGGACGGATTTGTATGGTTCGGCACCTGGTACGGACTATGCAGTTTCGACGGTACCAAATTCCGTTCCTATGATAATCATGACGGATTTTACTCAGCAGATATTCCTCCCCGTAAGATTCAGCGTATTGTAGAAGACCGGAACGGATACCTTTGGATCAAGACTATCGACCGCAAACTCTATCTATTTGATAAGAAACATGAAAGTTTCCACGCAGTGTATGACGATGTAAAAGAGTACTCTGAAAATATTCAGATTATCAAGATACAGACGACAGATGACGGAGACGTACTGCTGCTGACCAAAGATAAAAGCCTGCTGCGTGCAAATACAGACCAGAACGGTAAAATCACCATGAAGCAACTGCACGATTCGCGTCCCAATGTCAACGTCTATGATTTGCGTCTAAAGCATAATGTGTTTTGTGAAACTGCCGAGTTTATCAATTGGATCGGTATGGACTATCAGATTCTTTCATTAAGAAAAGGAGAGGCTTTGAAAGATAAACCTGTCGATTTCATTCAAAAGAAGGTTTCTGCCGATCCGGACCAGTTCACTTGTGCTTCCTACAGTTCCAAATTCTTATGGCTGGGAGATAAGAACGGACATATTTATAGCGTCGATCCGCAAAATGGAGTAGTCAACCGTTACGAAATACCGGAAATTGATCAACCGATTTCCAATATACTGGTCACTGAATCAGGATTAATGTATATCACCACCGTTGATGGTGCGTATGAATATAACATCGGCTACAAACAACTGACCAAACTACCGTTCTCCATCGCAGGGAAAAAAGTAGGAATGATATTCAATGACAAGTATGACAAAATTTGGTTTCAGGAAGGTAATGAAGCATTGACGTACTATGATCCTCTGAACAAAAAATCATCGCTTTCCTTTCCCCAAACAAAATGCCATCGGTAACTTTGAAAACAGGATGCCGGTGAACAGGGTATGTTTTCCTCACCCCCGGTGGAGAAATTCTGCTCTTCGACAGGGAGAAACTGGAAATGACCCGTATCAATCAACTGAAACCTTTTTCCGACGACCTTCCCGATCAGCTCTTCTTTCATCTGCTGCTGGATAAAGACGGTATTCTTTGGCTGGCATCTACAGGCAGCGGAGTATACAAAGTCAACTTTCCAAAAGCAATTTCAACTGCTGACAGAAGTTTCTCCTGTCCCTGTAGACACAGAAAGAGCGACCTCTTGGAATCAGGGATACGTGCACTGTATCAGGCTAAGAATGGAGACATCTGGGTCGGTACCCGTTGGCAGGCACTTTATCGTCTGGATAGCAACGGACAGATAAAGCAGGTTTTTACGGATCAGAATTATCTGATAGGCGCCGTATATCATATCATGGAAGATAAAGAAGGAAACTTATGGTTTCCACTAAGGGAAACGGACTTGTCAAAGCCGAACCGGATATGAACTCACCGCACGGTCTGCGCTTTACCCGTTATAAAAATGATCCTAAGAATCCGAATACTATCAGTAACAATGATGTATATTTCACATATCAGGATAGTCAGGAGCGTATCTGGGTCGGTCTGTTGGGCGGCGGGCTGAACTTGATTTCCGAAGAAAATGGAACGCTTGTATTCAAGCATAAGTACAACGGACTGAAACAGTATCCCGCTTATGGTCTGTATATGGAAGTCCGCACAATGACGGAAGATGAAGATGGGCGTATCTGGTAGGAACGATGGATGGTCTGATGTCTTTTGACGGACATTTTACGACTCCCGAACAGATTCAGTTTGAGACGTACCGACAAATCAGCGATCGTTCCAATGTGGCGGACAATGATATTTATGTATTATATAAAGACAGTAATTCACAAATTTGGGTGAGTGTATTCGGTGGAGGTCTGAATAAACTGGTCCGCTATGACAAAGAAAAACGTGAACCGATATTCAAGTCATATGGCATACGTGAAGGAATGAATAACGATGTGGTCAAGTCCATCGTGGAAGATAAAAACGGAAATTTGTGGTTTACTACCGAGATTGGTCTGTCCTGCTTTAATAAGGCGACAGAGCAGTTCCGTAACTACGACAAATACGATGGTTTCCTGAATGTTGAACTGGAAGAAGGCAGTGCGTTGCGTGCATTGAACGGAGATTTATGGCTTGGTTCGCGACAGGGGATTCTGACATTCTCTCCTGATAAACTGGAGACACAACATACCAACTATGACACCCGTATCGTAGACTTTAAAGTATCCAATCGTAATCTGCGAAGTTTGAACGACTGTCCGATTCAGGAGTCTATCACATACACCGATGCACTTCAATTGAAGTATAATCAGTCTATGTTCACAATCGAATTTGCTGCATTAAATTTCTACAATCAGAATCGCGTATCTTATCGTTACATACTCGAAGGGTATGAGAAGGAATGGCACTATAACGGCAAAAACCGTATTGCTTATACCAATGTTCCTCCCGGAGACTACGTATTCCGTGTAGAAACGATGGATGAAGCTAATCCGGAACTTGTATCCACATGTACATTGGCTGTCACCATTCTCCCACCGTGGTGGCTGAGTTGGTGGGCTACTCTTATCTATGTAATCCTTGGCATCGCGGCCCTCTATTTCGGTCTGCGCCTGGCCTTCTTCATGATTAAGATGAAGAACGACATTTATATCGAGCAGAAAGTCTCGGAAATGAAAATCAAGTTCTTCACCAATATTTCTCATGAGCTTCGTACTCCTCTGACACTGATAAAAGGTCCGATACAGGAACTGAAGGAGCGGGAAGAACTGTCTCCGAAAGGATTGCAATATGTGGACCTGATGGAAAAAAATACAAATCAAATGTTACAACTGGTCAATCAGATTCTTGATTTCCGGAAGATTCAGAATGGCAAGATGCGCCTGCATGTATCATTGATCGATTTCAATGAAATGATAGCCTCCTTCCAAAAAGAATTCCGTGTACTTTCGGAGGAAAATGAAATCAGTTTCACCTTCCAGCTACCGGACGAACCGATTATGGTATGGGCAGATAAGGACAAATTGAGCATTGTTATCCGCAACGTCATATCGAATGCGTTCAAATTTACCCCTTCCGGTGGAAGTATTTATGTAACTACCGGATTGACGGATGACGGAAAATCCTGCTATGTACGAGTAGAAGACAACGGTGTCGGCATTCCGCAAAATAAGCTGAGTGAGATTTTCGAGCGTTTCTCACAAGGAGAGAATGCGAATAATCCACATTATCAGGGTACAGGCATCGGGTTGGCACTTTCCAAAGAAATAGTAAATCTGCATCACGGTATCATCCGTGCCGAAAGTCCGGAAGGGCAGGGGGCCGTGTTTATTGTAGAGCTATTATTGGGCAAGGATCATTATCGTCCGTCGGAAGTAGATTTCTATGTCAGCGATACGGAAACTGCTCCTGCCGCTACAGACAAGAAGATGGTTATCGATTCCGAAAAGGAACCGGAGGAGGAACTGGAAATTGACGCTTCATTACCGACTCTTCTGCTGGTAGAGGATAATAAAGACCTTTGCCAGTTAATAAAACTGCAATTGGAAGATAAATTCAACATCCATATAGCCAATAACGGCGTAGAAGGTCTGAAGAAAGTGCATCTGTATCACCCGGACATCGTAGTGACCGATCAGATGATGCCGGAAATGGATGGACTGGAAATGCTGCAATCTATCCGGAAGGATTTTCAGATCAGCCATATCCCTGTCATTATTCTGACAGCCAAGAACGACGAAGGTGCCAAGACCAAAGCGATCACTCTGGGGGCGAATGCATATATAACCAAGCCATTCAGCAAAGAGTATCTGTTGGCACGAATCGATCAGTTGCTTGGCGAACGGAAACTGTTCCGCGAACGTATCCGCCAGCAGATGGAGAACCAGACGACAACGGAAGAAGACAGCTACGAACAATATCTGGTAAAGAAAGATGTGCAGTTTCTTGAAAAGATACATCAGGTGATCGAGGAAAACATGGACGACAGTGATTTCAATATTGATACGATCGCATCCGGCATCGGACTGAGCCGTTCGGCATTCTTCAAAAAGCTGAAAAGCCTTACCGGACTAGCACCTGTCGATCTGGTAAAGGAGATTCGCCTGAATAAATCGATCGAACTGATTAAAAATACGGATTTGAGTGTTTCGAAGTGGCGTTTGCTGTCGGATTCAAAGATTCAGGCTACTATAGCAAGTGTTTCCGCAAGAAATATAATCAGACTCCCGTGAATATATGAATGAATGGCGGAAAGGATAGAAAGACCGATTACAAAATACTTTCTTAATCGTCTTTTTAAAACCTATTAAGATTCGGAAGAATGAACAAGATTAAGAAAGTATTATCAGTATGGATGTTGGTTGCCTGTGTACTACCTGTGGCAGCCCAATATCCGGTGATCCCCGACTCGGTAAAAGAAAGAGGAGCAAAACAAGAAGCAGAGTTCGAACAGAAATCCAATGCGGCATGGGAAAAAGCCTTGCCAACAGTTTTGGAAGAAGCAAAGTTAGGAAGACCTTACAAACCTTGGGCTTCCAAACCGGAGGATTTGATCAAAAGTAATATTCCGGCCTTCCCCGGTGCGGAAGGCGGTGGTATGTACACTCCCGGTGGTCGTGGAGGCAAAGTGATTGTGGTTACTTCCCTGGAAGATTCCGGTCCCGGCACATTCCGCGAAGCCTGTGAAACCGGTGGCGCACGTGTTATTGTATTTAATGTGTCAGGTATTATTCGCCTGAAAAGCCCGATCAGTGTACGTGCCCCTTATGTAACGATTGCCGGACAGACAGCACCGGGAGACGGTATCTGCGTGACCGGGCATTCTTTTCTGATCGATACTCATGATGTAGTGATTCGTCATATGCGTTTCCGTCGGGGGGCACAGGATGTTGCTTTCCGGGATGATGCAGTGGGAGGAAATGCAGTCGGCAATATTATAATAGACCACTGTTCGGCAAGCTGGGGACTGGATGAAAATATGTCTATCTATCGCCACGTCTACAACAGGGATGAAACCGGGCACGGCCTGAAGTTGCCTACTGTGAACATTACCATTCAGAATTCGATGTTCTCGGAAGCATTGGATACTTATAATCACGCGTTTGGCGCCACTATCGGAGGACATAATAGTATGTTCTGCCGTAATCTTTTCGCTTCCAATATCAGTCGTAACAGTTCGGTGGGTATGGACGGAGACTTTAACTTCGTAAACAATGTGGTTTTCAACTGGTGGAACCGTTCTATCGATGGAGGAGACAACAAGAGTTTTTATAATATAATCAATAACTATTTTAAGCCCGGTCCTATCACCCCGCTGGATAAACCTATTTCCTATCGTATATTGAAACCGGAAGCCGGACGCGATAAAAGCAAACCGATGTCCTTCGGAAAGGCTTATGTAAACGGTAACATCGTTCACGGAAATGCTAAAGTGACAAAAGATAACTGGAATGGCGGAGTTCAGCTTGCCAGTGAAGTGGATGAGGGAAAGTTCTTACCGCAAATCAGAGTGGACAAAGCATTCAAAATGTCGCCTGTAACGATTATGGATACCCAAAAAGCTTATAACTTTGTATTGGATAATGTAGGTGCTACTCTCCCGAAACGGGATGCGGTAGACGCTCGCGTCATCAAGACTGTACAAACAGGAAAAGCGATTTATGCGAAAGATGCTCCGGAATTTATCTCTCCTTACGTGAAAAGACGCTTGCCGGCAGACTCCTACAAACAAGGTATCATCACCGATATCCGTCAAGTGGGCGGACTTCCTGAATACAAAGGAGAAGCATATCTTGATTCGGATGGTGACGGTATGCCGGACGCATGGGAAATTGCCAACGGACTGAATCCGAACGATCCGACTGATGCAAAGGAGGACTGTAATGGAGACGGCTATACCAATATCGAGAAATATATCAATGGGTTGGATACAAAGAAGAAAGTAGACTGGACAGATCTGAAGAACAACTACGATACCTTGTCCAAACGGAAAAGTCTGTTTTAATCGTATGATTTGCTTATGGTCAAATGATCTTTCAGGATTGAATAATTAGAAAACAACGTTTATTGTAATGAATATACAATTAAGAACTATCCTTTTAGGATTATTGAGCATAGGGTTTGCGCAGGGATATGCGCAAACCTTTGCTTTACAGGTTAAGGATGACCGGATCACTTACTTGAATGACGAACAGGGAAACCGGATTCTTGATTTCTCGTACTGTGGCTACAAGGGCTCCGAACAGGATATTCCTTCTGTCCGCAATGCCGTGTTTGTACCTTGGACAGCAGGAGATAATACATCACGTATTCAACGCGCCATTGACTATGTCGCCTCATTAGTACCTGATGCTTCCGGTTTCAGAGGAGCCGTGTTATTGGATCAGGGAGAATTTTCTTTATCCGGAAGCCTTCGTATAAATGCCTCCGGCATCGTACTGCGCGGAGTGGATAAAGAGAAAACGATACTTCTAAAAAAGGAGTAGACAGAGGTGCCCTTATCTACATGGAAGGGACAGACGATCTGAAGATACAGGATACATTGCAGGTACTCTCGAAATATGTTCCGGTAAATGCGAGGACATTGGAAGTTGCTTCAGGTACTTCGTTGAGAAAGGGAGATCGGATACTGGTGAACCGTCCGTCCGGCAAAGAATGGATTGCTTCGTTAGGATGTGATATCTTTGGAGGAGGAATCAGTGCACTAGGCTGGAAAGAAGGAGATATGGATCTTACCTGGGATAGAACCGTGACAGAAGTAAACGGTAATCAGATAACGTTGGACGCTCCGCTGACAGTGGCGCTGGATGCCAAATACGGTACTTCTTCCGTGATTACTTATCAGTGGAACGGGCGCATCCGGGAGTGCGGAGTAGAAAATATGACTCTGATTTCCGACTATGACAAACGGTACCCTAAAGATGAAGATCATTGCTGGACAGGTATTTCTATCGAAGATGCGGAAGATTGCTGGGTACGCAGGGTGAGCTTTAAACACTTTGCAGGAAGTGCAATCCTTGTTCAGCGTACCGGTTCCCAAATCACGGTTGAGGACTGTATCTCACGGGAACCTGTTTCTGAAATCGGAGGAATGCGCCGCTGTACTTTCTATACCTTAGGACAACAGACACTTTTCCAGCGCTGCTATTCGGAACAGGGTATTCATGACTTTGCAGCCGGATATTGTGCTGCCGGACCGAATGCTTTCGTACAATGTGATTCGTATGAATCTTTAGGTTTCAGCGGATCTATTGATGCTTGGGCATGTGGCCTATTGTTTGACGTGGTTAATATAGACGGGCATAATCTGAGTTTCAAGAATCTGGGACAGGACAAGAACGGAGCGGGATGGAATACGGCAAATAGTCTGTTCTGGCAATGTACCGCTGCCGAAATAGAGTGTTATGCTCCGGCAAAGGATGCCATGAACCGTGCGTACGGATGCTGGGCACAGTTCTCCGGTGACGGCGAATGGGCACAATCAAACAATCATGTGCAGCCCCGAAGCATTTTCTATGCTCAATTAGAAGATCGTTTGCAGAAGAAATGTGCAGAACGTGCCCGTATCCTGCCAAGAAATACAAGCGCCACCAGCAGTCCGACCGTTGAAGTTGCTATGGAACTGGCCAAAGAGGCTTACAATCCCCGCCTGACATTGGAACACTGGATTGAACAAGGAGCCTTTGCTCCTTCAATAGCTATGTCCGGAGTAAAATCAATCGATGATATTAAAGAAAAGAAGATAACTCCGAACAAGACATCGGCAAAACCGGAAGTAACTATTGCAAACGGACGTATCCAGATGAACAGTACTTTGTTGGTAGGAAGTAGCCATACCACCCCTTGGTGGAATGGAAAACTTAAAACCAACTTTTTGAAAAAAAGCAAGCCCTGCCATCACCCGCTTTGTTCCCGGACGTGAAGGATTAGGACTGACAGATCGCATCGATTCCGTAATCGGCTATATGAAACAAAAGAACATATTGGTATTTGACCAAAACTACGGACTTTGGTATGATCGCCGCCGGGATGATCATGAACGAGTGCGCCGTCGTGACGGAGATGTATGGGGGCCTTTCTACGAACAACCTTTCGGACGTAGCGGTCAGGGTACTGCCTGGGAAGGACTGAGCAAATATGATCTGAATCGCCCTAATGCATGGTATTGGTCGCGATTGAAAGAGTTTGCCGAAAAAGGAAATAAAGACGGACTATTGCTATTCCATGAGAACTATTTCCAGCACAATATCCTGGAAGCAGGTGCGCACTGGGTAGATTGTCCGTGGAGAAGCACCAACAATATCAACCAGACCGGTTTCCGGAACCTGCTCCGTTTGCAGGAGACAAACGAATCTTTGTTGCAGATATGTTTTATGACATCACTCATCCGGTTCGCCGTGAGTTACACAGACAATACATCCGCCAGTGTCTGAACAACTTTGCAGATAACCCGAATGTCATTCAGCTGACAAGTGCCGAATTTACAGGTCCACTACATTTTGTACAGTTTGGCTGGATGTGATTGCCGAATGGGAAACTGAAACCGGAAAGAAGGCCAAAGTAGCATTAAGTACCACAAAAGATGTACAGGACGCCATCCTTGCCGATCCGAAGCGTGCAGCTGTGGTGGATATTATTGATATCCGCTACTGGCACTATAAAACAGATGGAGTCTTTGCACCGGAAGGAGGGAAGAATATGGCTCCCCGCCAACACATGCGTAAGATGAAAGTCGGAAAGGTTACTTTCACCGAAGCCTACAAGGCTGTCCACGAATATCGTCAGAAGTTCCCGGAGAAAGCCGTAACCTTCTACGCACAGAATTATCCGGCTATGGGATGGGCTGTATTCATGGCCGGCGGTTCATGTCCTGTAATTCCGTGCACAGATAAAGCATTCCTGAAGGATGCAGCGGCTATGGAAGTGGAAGAAACCGATACCGACAACTATAAGAAAATGGTAAAATCTGATATCGGCAGTATCATTTATTCCAAGTCCGGAACAGAAATTCCTGTTCAATTATCGTCCGGAAAGTATATCTTAAAGTACATCCATCCCGGTTCAGGGAAGATGACTATTATAGATAAATCATTGAAAAATAATGGAGTATACAAATTAAAGGTACCGGATAAGAAAGAAGGTATTTATTGGTTCCATAAACTCTGAAACAAAAAATCCCGCTGATAACTGATCAGCGGGATTTTTCCATTTTATAGGTAATTTCTAACAAAAGAGTGTTATAAAACATGATACTTATTTTTTCAACCTACAAACCAGATTTTACCGGTGGTTGAGGTCAGTTCTGCTTAGCTTTGCAACATCAAATCAATCGAATTAATGCTATGATGGAACAGACTAATAATTCAACCGACACTTTACTCGCTTCTTTTCAAGCGGGAAATATGGCAGCTTTTTCGCAGCTATATGATTTGCACATCAACATTCTTTTTAATTACGGATTGAAGTTGACCATTGATAAAGAGTTACTGAAAGATTGCATCCACGATATTTTCGTTAAGCTCTACACTAAAAGGATGAATTAGGAACTATTGATAATTTGAAGTCTTATTTGTTCATCTCATTAAAGAACAAACTCTGCGATGAACTCCGCAACGTATGTATATGTCTGATACAGCCATAGAAGATGTAAATGCAGTAGCCCCACAGACGTAGAAGATGACTATATGGAAGAAGAGCAACGCAAAAATGAGTTCTCGCTGGTGAAACGTTTACTGGACCAGCTTTCTCCCCGGCAGCGTGAAGCACTTACATTATATTATATAGAAGAAAAGAAATACGAGGATATTTGTGAGATTATGAATATGAACTATCAGTCTGTACGCAACCTGATGCACCGTGGATTGACAAAATTGCGTAGTCTGGCAAGTTAATTTTAGTAAAAAGGATATTTGGTTGAGTACATACACAGAGTAACGGCGTCCTATCTATGTAAACGCTTAAAAAGGATGCGATATGTGCTCTAAGGTAAAGGATTTTTTGACAGATGATGATTTCATCAATTATGCACTGGGTGTAACTCCGGAAGCAGCCTCCCAATGGGAAACTTATTTCAGGGAACACCCGGAACAGATAGCAGATGCAGAAGAAGCTAAGGCCGTATTACTGGCTCCGGCAGATGTTGCCTGCGACTTTTCACTGGTTGAAAACCAAGATTTAAAGGATAGAATTGTTAGTAGTATAAAAGATTTTTCGAACATTTTGTAGTTAGATTAGATAGAAGTTAGGTTAGTTAAGGTTAGTAAAAAGATTGACGCAGTCTTTCACAGACGCTTGAGTGATCAAGTACTGTGAGAGACTGTGTTTTATATATCTACAGTTTGTTTTCTTCCCGAATATCGAATGCTTTGCAGAAACTGACGATAAGTACGATACAACCTCCCAATATACCTGTAATCATGTAAGCAATACGAATATCAAATGCCTGTGTAATAGCGCCTATTAGCAAAGGAGCGATCAGCGAACCAATAAAACTGATACTCGACAGGATAGTGAGCGCAATGCTGACGGGCGTCTTTGACTTGGCCCCTACAAAGCTATATAAAGTAGGTACGATACATGAGATACCTAGTCCGACCAGCATAAAGCCTAAGGAATTGATGATCACTTTCATTCCCAGTGAGTCAAACGCATTGCCCAACAATGCGGAAATGAAGAAGCCGATACAAATAAGGCTGCCTGCCAGTTGCAGTACTTTTTTCTTTCCCCAAAGCTGGTATGCATAATTCGTCAGGAATCGTCCCGTAGCCATCATGACCATAAATACAAGGAAGCCGATTTGCAATGATTTAGGCACATGGACAACCGATTCAAAATAAACAGCACTCCAGTCGAACATAGCACTCTCTACGATGAGCGCGAATAATCCGACTAAACCTAATTGTAAAAGGAGTATTTCCGGCTTTTGAAATAACAGACGGAATCCATTCGGAGCTTTATCAGCCGCTTTGTCTGTTGTCTCAAGGCTTGGCTTCGGATGTTCGCCTATAGGAAGCGTTGTTTCTTGCAGATATTTTCGTCCTGCCAATACTATGATAAGGATAATAGCGGCTATTAGCATATAATGCCAGACAGGAGAGGTGCCCGTCAGAATCATCACGAAGCCGATAAGTGCTCCGGTACAGGCTCCCAAGCTCCATCCTCCATGAAAAGTTGCCATGATTGTCTTACCATACAAACGCTCCACTTCGATCCCTTGCGTATTGAACGATATATCGCACAAGTTCCAGAACACTCCGAAACAAAAGCAGGAATCCCAGCAAATAGACTTCATGAGCCAATCCGACACAAAGTAAGGACATGGCATATCCCAAAATGCTGACCTGTACCATTGTGCGACTCCCTAATTTAGATACAAGATAACCCGCCAAAGGAATTGCTACAAACTTGCCGACTGGTATCATAAATAAAATCAGACCCCAATAAAATGCATAATTGGCAGCAAATACATCTTTGAAATCTGGGATACGGCTTGCCCAGCTTGCCATACAGAGTCCTTGGGCAAAGAAGAAAGTCAGGATGGCAAAACGTATTTTCTCTTTCGGATATGTAAATTGGTTGTTCATGAGTCATTCTTTTTATGCAGGCAAAGGTATTTATTTTTGTGTTTTACCTTTCCTGCTATTACTCTTTTTTGTACTTTTGCAGCCGATTTAAAAATATCACATACATGAAGACAAGCGAATCTTTATTATCTATAGGTAAATTCATAGCCGAATATTCAGCCCATCTAATGGGAGCGGGGGTACATACCTCCCGTGTTGTACGCAATTCCAAACGTATCGGAGAAGCTTTTGGCTTAGATGTCAAACTGGGCGTATTTCATAAAAATATCATTCTTACTATCATCGATAAGGAGACAAACGAAGCCTGCAACGAGGTTATAGATATTCCTGCACATCCCATCAGTTTTGAGCATAACTCCGAACTAAGCGCTTTGAGTTGGGAAGCAGTAGACAAACAGTTATCGTTGGAAGAACTGAAAGAGAAATACAAAAAGATAGTCTCTGCTCCGATGATACATCCTCTGTTCGTTTTGATATTGGTAGGCTTTGCCAATGCGTCATTCTGCAAACTGTTTGGCGGTGACTTAATCTCAATGGGAATCGTTTTCTCCGCCACTATTACAGGATTATACCTGAAACAGCAGATGCAAAAGAAGAAAATGAATCATTATATTATATTCATTGTTTCGGCCTTCGTCGCGTCGCTCTGTGCTTCTACCGCCTTGATTTTCGACACAACTTCCGAAATCGCACTGGCAACCAGCGTTCTATATCTTGTACCCGGTGTTCCTTTGATTAATGGAGTGATTGATGTTGTCGAAGGATACGTTTTGACAGGATTTGCCCGTTTGACAGAAGCCTCTTTGCTGATTGTCAGCATTGCCATCGGCCTTTCCTTTACATTATTAATGGTAAAAAACAGTTTAATTTGATATGGTAGCACTTGATATTCTTTCTGATGGTTTCTTTGCAGCGATAGCAGGTATCGGATTTGGAGCAATTTCCGATCCTCCGTTGCGTGCATTTAAAATGATTGCAATATTGGCGGCATTGGGACATGCGTGCCGTTTCTGTCTGATGACTTACTTGGGTGTAGATATTGCTACGGCTTCTTTATTCGGTGGATTAGTGATCGGCTTCGGTAGCTTATGGCTCGGAAAACGGGTATATTGCCCGATGACAGTGCTGTATATTCCTGCGTTGCTCCCGATGATTCCGGGAAAGTTTGCGTACAACATGGTATTCTCTCTTATTATGTGCTTGCAGACAGCGAATAAACCGGAACTGCATGATAAGTATATAAAGATGCAGGAGATGTTCTTCTCCAACACTTTGGTGGCAAGTACAGTAATTTTATGCTTGCGGTCGGAGCTACATTTCCGATGTTCCTGTTCCCGCACAGAGCCTTTTCTTTAACAAGACATTAATTAAACTACTTTTATGGAGATTTTTTGGAGAACAATTGCGTATTATAATTCAGCCACCTGGCTTTTGCAGATTATTGTCATTCTGATCGGTATTGTGCTGACCGCATTGCTGATCAGCAAACCACGTCCGTGGGTGAAGATGGGAATGAAGATTTATATGATAGGTCTTTATTCGTGGATTTCCATTGTCTATTACTTTATCTACTGCGAAGAACGCAGCTATAACGGGGTGATGGCGATGTTTTGGGGAGTGATGGCTATTATCTGGATATGGGATGCGATTACCGGATATACGACTTTCGAACGTACACACAAATATGATCTGCTATCTTATGTGTTGCTGGCCATGCCTTTCATTTATCCTATGGTGTCGTTGGCACGCGGGCTATCTTTCCCGGAAATGACTTCTCCAGTGATGCCTTGTTCTGTAGTGGTATTTACCATCGGACTGCTGTTGCTGTTTGCACACAAGGTAAATATGTTTCTGGTATTGTTCCTTTGCCACTGGTCATTGATCGGATTATCCAAGACTTACTTCTTCCAGATTCCGGAAGACTTCCTTTTGGCAAGTGCGACTATTCCGGGACTCTATCTCTTCTTCAGAGAATACTTCCTGAATAATCTGCACGCAGATACCAAGCCCAAAGCTAAATATATCAACTGGTTATTAATAACAGTCTGCATCGGGCTGGCTATATTATTGACGACTACTATGTTTCTGGAATTAGTTCCGAAGAACTGATTGCCGTACTATTACACGCTATTAGTTTCACGCCTTGAAACGATTAGTTTCATTGCTTGAAACAAAAAGTTTCAACCGTTGAAACCAACAGTTTCAAGGCATGAAACTTTTTTTATCTGATAGCATAAAATATTCGGAGAGCATATTGCATCATATTATCCGGCAGCCAGCTCTTGCTTTTAGCAAACAGAACTTGCACCAACGGACCTACTTTAGTCCGGAAAGGAGGATTTTTACGCGCTACTATTTTACAGATTGCAGCACCCAGCTTGCGGGGATGGCATCCGTTACGCTCTTCTTTTTCAATAATCTTTAATGATCTCAGAAAACTGTCTGCATAATCTTCATTTTGTCCGGTCAGTTCAGAGATGTTCCGGTTGTCGGTAAATCCGGTATTAAAATCCCCTGGCTGCACCAGACAGACTTTGATATGAAACGGATGAACTTCCAGCGCCAAGGCCTCGCTATATCCTTCTACTGCAAACTTGGATGCAGAATAAAATCCCTGATAGGGGATACCCATCACTCCACCAATAGAGCTGATATTGATAATCTTTCCCCGACGTGCCTTGCGCATATAAGGGAGCACTGCTTTGCACATATTGACCACGCCAAAGAAATTTGTATTCATCTGCATGCTCACTTCTTCTTCGGTAGCCAGCTCCAATGCTCCGCCAATTCCCATACCGGCATTATTAATCAATACATCCATCCGTCCCTGCTCGGATATTATTTGTTCTACAGCCTGACGAACAGAAATACTATTCGTTACATCAACGACAAGCATTCGGACCTTACCTATATTCTCCGAAGGTTTCCGGCTCGTACCGTAAACGATATGACCTTGTTCTGATAACATTTGCGCAGTGATCTTTCCAAATCCGGAAGAAGCTCCGGTTATGAGTATGATTTGTGGTTGCATATTCTTTTATTTGCGGCAAAGATAAAGAGAATATCCGAAAATTCTGTTTTTGCCGAATAGTATTCTGATTAGACGGTTTCAGAAGCTTCCTCCTGCAAAACTTGGTTTTCTGCAAAGATATCCTATCTTCGGGAAAAATAACGATATGAAAAGAATACTTATATTCAGCATAGTATGTCTGACTTCAATTATAGTGTCGCTGGGACAGTCAGTGGAAAGCACCATTCTTCCTCCTACGGGCTACACTCGTGAAGTATGCGATGAACATTCATTTGCCGCCTATCTGCGTCAACTCCCATTATTGCCCAAAGGGAGTAAGGTTTTACTTTACAACGGACAGGAGAAAAGGAATCAGGCAGCCGCATTCGCCGTAGTAGATATGGAAATAGGCAATCGTGATTTACAGCAATGTGCGGACGCAGTCATGCGCTTGCGGGCAGAATACCTATGGGCACAGAAAAGATACGGAGAAATCAAATTTAACTTTACCAATGGCTTTCCGGCAGAATATAAAAAATGGGCGGAAGGAAACCGTATCAAAGTAACCGGAAATAAGGTAGAATGGTATGCTGCAGGAGGCAAAGACTATTCATATAAGACTTTTCGTAAATACTTGAATATGGTATTTATGTATGCCGGCACTGCTTCTCTTTCAAAAGAGCTTCGTACGGTTCCTTATACTTCACTGCAAGCAGGAGATGTGTTTATCAAAGGAGGTTCACCGGGCCATGCCGTGATAGTAGTAGATGTGGCAATTCACCCGAAAACAAAAAAGAAAGTTTTTTTATTGGCGCAAAGTTATATGCCCGCCCAGCAAATACATATCCTCGTCAATCCTGCCAACCGAAATCTGTCACCTTGGTATGAACTGACAGATACAGACAGTGACAGATTGTATACACCGGAGTGGACATTTGAAAAGAAAGAGCTGAAAAGGTTTTAGAAATTGCTTACCTGGCACCTTTCCTTCCGGGGTCCCCTCCTGTAGGTGGGAGGAGCATAAAGATACCTCTTCTCAACTATTTAGTATAACGGTCAACACTTGCCGCCAATCAGCACCGTTTTCTGGTTGGAAGGTTTCGAAGCCAAGTTCTTTGCCTATGTGGATATTCGAACTTCCATCGTCAACGAAGAGCGTTTCGGAAGGTATGACATGACTGTCTTTTATCATAAAGTCGAATATTTCGGGAGCCGGTTTGGTATGTCCCAACTGGTAAGATAAATATAGTTTGTCGCAATAATCGTTCAGCGGTTTCCCTTCGGATGAAAACTCCGGACTGCATGCCCATGACATAACAAAAGGATTGGTATTACTCAAGAGATACACATGATATGATTTACGAAGTCCCAATATATAATCGAGCTTTCGCAAGTCCACTTCATTGAAAAAGCCTAACCACGCCTGTTTGGTTTCTTCCATCGTCAGTTCGCGACCGCACAGATCTCCTAATTGCTTCCGAAATTCATCGGCACTCAACTTTCCTTCTTCCAGTTCCTGGAAGATTCCGGTCTGGTGGTATTTGTCCAAACGAGTATCGGCATCCGCCAATCCCAGTTTGATAAACGCCTGAACAGCTTTATCGCGATCAATGTCTACAATCACTCCGCCAAAATCAAATACAATGTTCTTAATCATGATATATACAATTTTTATTTGTTACAAAGATACGGCTAATCTTCTTAATAAACAGCCCGTCATCGCTTGATCTTTGTCAAAAAAAACATGAGGGCAATCTGCGATATGCATAATAATAGGAGGATAAATAATATAGTGACACTATCCTACCGTGATGGTGTAACTATGATCACAGTATAGTGTCACTATGGGAGGAGCATAGTGTCACTATGAGAAGAGGATAGTGACACCATTTTTTGTATGGTTTATAGAGGTGTATGTATCATATTATTTTTTATATTTGCAAATCCAATCGTTTGTATACAAAGATAAAAGCAGAGTTATGAATAATCTTCGAATCTTATTATACGTGGTTGTCCTTTCACTGGCTGCATGCCATCCGGAAGGGACTAATGTAAAGCAGGGATTAGACAAAGCCGCGCAGCTAATGGGACAGGACCCGGATACGGCATCTATTATTCTCGAAAATATCCAGATCAACCAGATGAACGAAGCACAGCTGGCAGAATATAATCTGTTGTGTACCCAGCTGAATGAAGATAAAAATATCGCCCATACGTCTGATAAGCAAATCCGTCAGGCGGTTTCATACTTTGACCAACACGGCGATGAACTTCAGAAATCAAAGGCTTATTTTTATCTGGCATGCGTAGAGAGTGATCTTGACCAGAAAAAGGAAGCGGAGACCCACTTCAAAGAAGCAATAAAGCTTGCTGCTCTTACAGAGAAATACGATTATGTAGCCAAGGTGTGTAGACGTTGCAGCCTTTATTATCAGAAATATGGTCATTTTGACGAAGCACTGGAAATGGAAAGAAAAGCCTATGCCAGCCAGTTAATGCAGAACGATCAGGCAGGCGATTCGAAAATCATACTTTCTTCTGCGTTAGGAGTATTTGGTGTGATGTCCCTGTTGCTTGGTCTTCTTTGGAAGAAAAATAAGTTTGTATATTCTCAGCTGAATACTTTTAAAGATGAAATGCTGCAAAAAGAGGCAGAGTCAGATAAATTATTGTTGCAATGTAATTATCTGGAAGAAAAATATCAGTCACTTCAACAGCATATTTATGAAAGTTCTCCGGTAGTATCAAAAGTCCGCCAAATAAAAGAACGGTCTGTTTCCCCTTCCAAGGTTGTTTCTTTTTCAGAGAAAGACTGGAGTGAATTATTAAGACTACAGGAAGGAGTATATGGACTTGTTTCCAAATTGAAAGAGATAAGTCCTAAACTTACAGAAGAAGATTTGAGAGTATGTGCTTTCCTGCGCGAAGGTATCCAGCCTGCCTGCTTTGCAGATCTAATGAAACTGACAGTAGAAACACTTACCCGAAGAATCTCCAGAATAAAAACGGAGAAACTTATGCTTGTAAGTTCCAAAGAATCACTGGAAGACTACATCAAATCATTGTAGTCCGTATTTGTCCGGAATCACCTGACAAAAAGCTTTGTTTTTCAACATCTTACAGAAATGGGATGTCCGTATCCGTCCGGCTAAAAATGCCTGTTTTATATCACTGTTCTATAACTTTGCAAACAAAAAAGTTACAGAACTATGAACTACTTATTATTTAAAAGATGGAATGATTTCAGTGGTTGGCTTGTCTTCCTGATAGCAGCTTTCGTATATGGAATGACAATCGAACCTACTGCCAGTTTTTGGGATTGTCCCGAGTTTATTTCATGCGCCGAGAAGTTACAGGTCGGACATCCGCCCGGTGCACCTTTTTATATGCTGGTAGGTAATCTGTTTACACAGTTTGCTTCCGATCCCTCTCAGGTTTCACGTACGGTCAACTTTCTGAATGCACTGCTAAGTGCGGGATGTATCCTCTTTCTTTTTTGGAGTATCACTCGTCTGGTCAGATCTCTTCTGAAGGAAGAAAAAGAGAATCTGTCAGTAACCGACGTGATTATCATTCTCGGCTCCGGATTGGTAGGAGCTTTGGCATATACTTTTAGTGATACTTTCTGGTTCAGCGCAGTAGAGGGAGAAGTATATGCTTTCTCTTCTTTTCTTACTGCCTTGGTTTTCTGGATGATTCTGCGCTGGCAGGATGAGTCGGACACCGTTTATGGTGACCGATGGATTATTCTGATTGCCTATATAATCGGACTCTCCATCGGAGTACATCTGCTCAATCTGCTTTGTATTCCGGCGATTGTACTGGTTTTCTATTATCAGAAATATCAAACGATTTCGCTTAAAGGAGCTATTGCGGCGATTGCTTTATCCGGTCTGCTTATTGTATTGATACTTTTGTGTACATTCCCGGAATGGCGGATATTGGAGGATGGTTCGAACTACTCTTTGTCAATGTATTGGGATTTCCTTTCCAAACAGGACTGATTGTCTTTCTAGCTATCACATTTTTCCTGCTCATAGCCGGTATCTATCGTTTCAAAAAGCGATTGATCAATACAGCTTTATGGTGCACACTTATGCTTACCGTAGGTTATACCACCTATGCAGTGATATTGATTCGTGCCAATGCCAATACACCGCTCAATGAAAATGCTCCGGATAATATTTTCGCACTCAAAAGCTATTTGAACCGGGAGCAATACGAAAGCGCCCCTTTACTTTATGGCAAAACGTATGCCTCCGAACCGGAGTATGTGCCCGAAGGAGATTATTACAAAGTAAAATGAAAACGGGTGGTGCTGTCTACAGACCGAATAAAGAAGAGGGAAAATACAAGGTGATTCGCAATAAAGAGGAAGTATGCTATACTCAAAATATGTTGTTTTCACGAATGTGGAATGATCGCATGGCTTCCTCCTACAAAAGCTGGTCGGGAGGAACGGACGGAGGAGCTCCACTCAAAAGAGAATCTTACCTACTTCTTCACTTATCAGCTCAATTATATGTATTGGCGCTATTTTCTCTGGAATTTTGTCGGGCGTCAAAACGATATCCAGGGACACGGTGAACCGGAGCATGGGAACTGGATCACGGGTATTCCTCTGTTAGATAATCTAAGGCTTGGTGATCAGGAACTTTTACCCGAATCTCTGCGTCAGAATAAAGGGCATAACGTATTTTACGCTTTGCCGCTATTATTGGGATTAATCGGGATTTACTGGCAGTGGATGCGGGGAAAGAAGGGATGCAACAGTTAAGCGTCGTGTTTTTTCTTCATGACAGGTCTGGCTATTGTGCTATATTTGAACCAGACTCCCGGTCAGCCCGTGAACGGGATTATGCATACGCAGGTTCATTCTATGCTTTTGCTATTTGGATAGGAATGGGAGCTGCCGGATTGTGTGACGCACTTCGAAAAAAGAAGTCATCAGTACTTCATGTCGGCCTGTTAATGTTTCTCTGCCTGCTGATTCCGGTTCAGATGGCTAGTCAGACATGGGATGATCATGACCGGAGTAACCGTTTCACCTGCCGTGATTTTGGAGCCAATTATCTGATGACACTCCCCGACAAAGGAAATCCTATCATTTTCAGTAATGGAGATAATGATACTTTTCCCTTGTGGTATAATCAAGACACGGAAGGAGTACGCAGGGATGCCCGCATCTGCAATTTGAGTTATGCGCAAACAGATTGGTATATTTATCAGCAGCAATGCCCGTTGTATGATGCACCCGGATTACCCATTACCTGGAGTAAAGACCAATATCAGGAAGGAAAAAACGAATATGTAGCCATCCGACCGGAACTGAAAAAACAGATAGAAGAGCTTTATCAGAAACATCCGGAAGAAGCCCGTGATAGTTTCGGCAATGATCCGTTTGAGGTAAAAAACATCTTGAAGTACTGGGCATTATCGGAGAAACAGGACTTCCACGTAATCCCTACCGATACGATCAGTATCAGCATTGATAAAGATGCAGTACTCCGATCAGGCATTATGCTTCCCGACTCCATCCGTCATCTGAAAGGTGAAGATCTGAAAAATGCGATACCGGATAAGATCTATATTTCTCTGAAAGATATGCGTATTCTAACCAAGGTAGATATGCTGATGCTGGAAATGCTTGCCAACTGCAATTGGGAACGCCCATTGTACATGGCAATATCCGTCGGTGAGGTCAGCAAGCTGAAGTTTGATCATTATTTCGTTCAGGAAGGATTAGCTTTCCGTTTCACGCCTTTTGATTATAAAAAATGGGGAAATGTCAAAGGAGATAATAACTATGCGATAGATGTAGAGAGATTGTATGAAAATGTAATGAACAGATATAAGTATGGCGGACTGGACACTCCTGGACTCTATCTGGATGAAACCACCCTGCGAACCTGCTATTATCATCGAAGGCTTTTCGCCCAACTGGCAAAGGAACTGATCAGGCAGGGCGACAATACCCGAGCCAGAAAGGTACTTGCCTATGCAGAACAAGCTGTTCCGGCGTACAATGTCCCCGAGATCTATGAAAGCGGGTCATTCGACATAGCCAAAGCCTATGCTGCCCTAGGAGAAAAGACGAAAGCAATGCCTCTGTTAAAGTATCTGACAGCCGAATCGGAAGATTACATCAACTGGGCATTCTCATTAGGAGACAACAGGATCAATATGGTTCAGAGAGATTGCCTGTATAAGTTCTGGCAATGGAATCAGTATAATGAACTTGTAAAAGAGATTGATGAAGAGGAATACAGGCTAAGTAATCAGCGCTTTGAGGAGAAATATGCTTTATTCTCTCAAATCGTGGGACTTAGAAACTAAAATCCGGAAATATAAACTTGAAAACAATAAAACTATCAGAAGTATGAGAAATGCATTGAGTAAAATAAATTATATTATTCTATCGATTGGTTCGATATTGATTATCACAGGATATGTATTAATGAGCGGCGAGGGGAGTACCCCTGCCGCATATAATCCTGATATCTTCAGCAGACTTCGTATATGTTTTGCACCCATTATTTGTTTACTCGGTTATTTGCTGAATGTGGTTGGCATTATTTATATTACAAAAAAGAATAATTAGCAGGGATACATCTTAAATATTTTCAAAAGAATGCGTTTTTAAGCCAAATAATTACTTCTTTTGTCCTCACTAATAAAAATGAAAGTCGGACAACATGAGTAATAACATTGACATAAAAACGCTTGAAGCCTTCCAGGATGGAAATCACAAGGCTTTTGAAACAGTTTTTATAGCCTATTACAATAAAACAAAGGCTTTCATCGACGGATATATAAAATCGGAATCGGATGCCGAAGAATTGACAGAAGACCTTTTTGTCAACCTTTGGATCAATCATGATTCAATTGATGCATCCAAGTCTTTTAGTTCTTATCTGCATACAATTGCCCGTAATTCGGCCATAAATTTCTTGAAACATAAGTATGTACATGACACTTATCTAAATAGTAGTCAGGAGATCGAATATAGTTCTACCTCCGAAGAAGATCTTATTGCTAAAGAGTTAGGCTTATTAATAGATGACATTGTCGGAAAAATGCCGGAACAGCGGAAAATGATCTATACATTAAGCCGTCAGGAAGGGTTGAGCAATGCTGAGATAGCAATACAGCTCAACACCACTAAAAGAAATGTCGAAAGTCAGTTAAGCCTCGCATTAAAGGAGATACGGAAAGCTATCTCGTGCTTTTATTATCTTTTTATAAAACATCCACTTTTCATTGAGCTTTTGCCATCAGACTGTATATATAGTAAATACAGCAAAATGGAAAAGAGTAATATTCTCACCAGAATCATCAAAAGTTCCTTTCCGGACGTTTTTCTGTTGAAACGGAAGAAAAGGTACAGCGATGGATTATGAAGGAAGAAAACGCGGAGGAGAAAGAAAAAGCCTCATTAGAGTATTGGAACGAACTGGATACGGAAGCCGATTCAAAAACATATAGTGCTTTAGAGCGGGTCAATTTAAGAACCGGATACAACAAAGAACATCTTGAAAATATTGTTTTATATCATAAGTTTGTCCGCATTGTAGCCGTCGTTATTCCCATATGCTTATTGGCAGGAGGATTGCTTTATTATATCCCTTCCGAAAACGAGCAGATAGAAATATCCACAGCCTATGGCGAACAAAGCGCTTGGTTCTGCCAGATAGTTCCGAAGTATGGCTGAACGCTGGAAGTACAATTACCTATCCGAAAACTTTACCAAAGAGAATCGTGTCGTGACCCTTGATGGTGAAGCCTATTTCTCAGTCAGAAAGATGATGCAAAACCTTTCATAGTAGAAACATCGCAACTATCCGTCAAGGTACTTGGAACGAAGTTCAATGTAAAGGCATATGCTAATGATGCGAATATTACCACAACGTTGACTAGTGGAAAGTGGAAGTGAGTACGCAATCCGTCCTCCTCAAACTCTCAAGCCCAACGAACAACTCACCTATGATAAATCGACATCAGATATTGAGATATCGACAGTAGACACTGTTGACACGAACAGTTGGGTAAAGGGAAAATAATCTTCACCAATGCTACTGCCGAAGAAATATTCAGAACGCTGGAACGACGTTATGATACTGTTATCGATCATTCTACCGATTTTTCTGCCTCTAGACGGTACACTGTCAAATTCCTGAAAGATGAGAATCTGGATGAAATGCTGAATATATTAGGAGATATAATCGGCTTTAGCTATCGGCAGAGTGGAAACAAAATAATAATAACCAAATAAAAAAATAGCCTATGAACAAAAGAACCGGAAGCAGCTTGAGACCCTCTTCCCAGTTCTGAAATGTCTATCCTCATTTAAACCGCGAAGTAAAACGAAGTATCAACGTACAAATATAAAATAATGAATCGAATTAATGCGAATAAAAGCCAGATAAGATGATCATTCTTTTTTTTTCTATTCTGTCATTGACGGCAATTTCCCAAAATGCAGAAAGAAAATTACAATTCAAAATAAAAATATCTCTTTAAAAGAAGCCTTTGAGCAAATAGAACTACAAACAGACTATAGCATAGCTTACGAACAGTCAAACCTGAACCTGAAAAAGAGGCAAGCATTGTCGCTAAAGTCCGCAAGCATTGAGAAGGCACTAACACAAATATTGAAAGGTACCGGATACATATACAAAATAAAGGGATATCATATTATTATCTCTCTGCCGACACCAAAAACAGAAACAATCGGCGAAAAGACACAAAAACTAACGCAAACCATAAGAGGAATTGTAGTCGATTCCAAAACTAATGCTCCAATAGAGTATGCCTCTGTCTATGTCTTAGAGGAACCTTCCTTGAATAGCTCCACAGATAGTCTGGGAAACTTCAGAATCAGCAATGTTCCTATTGGACGCTACAATATTCAAGCGTCTTTTACGGGATATCACATAAGCATAATCAGTGAGGTATCCGTAACTTCATCCAAAGAAGTATATGTAGAAATTCCGATGGACGAGAATATCCAATATCTGGCAGAAGTCCTCGTGAAGCCGGAAATAAAGAAAAACCGGACGATCAATCCTATGGCTATCACAGGCGGCCGTATGATCAGCATGGAAGAAGCCGGCAGATTTGCCAACGGCTTCGATGACCCTGCACGATTAAGTGCCGCTTTCGCAGGAGTAGCGGGAGACATCGGCACCAATGCCGTAGCCATTCGCGGAAACTCCCCGCAATTCACGCAATGGAGGCTGGAAGGAATTGAGATACCCAATCCGACTCATTTTGCCGATTTGTCGGGATTGGGCGGAGGTTTCCTGTCAGCTCTGAGTACACAGGTGATCGGAAATTCGGATTTTTACAACGGAGCTTTTCCCGCAGAATATAACAATGTATTATCGGGTGTTTTCGATATGCACCTGCGCAATGGAAATAATCAAAAGTACGAACACGCTTTTCAAGTCGGACTAATGGGTATCGATCTGTCATCAGAGGGACCAATCAGTAAAAAACGAGGAAGTTCTTATCTCGTTAACTATCGTTTTTCGACTACATCACTGGCTACCGGCAATGACCTGAATCTTAAATATCAGGATTTAGCATTCAAGCTAAACTTTCCGACCTCCAAAGCCGGCACCTTTTCTATTTGGGGATTAGGATTGATTGACAGAAACAAAGCTCCAATAGAAGAGCGTTCCAAATGGGAAACTCTAGGAGACCGGCAAGCGGGAGAAAACAGACTCGAAAAAATGGTGGGAGGACTTGCACACAAGTATGTGATAAATGAAAACACGTATATCCGCTCTTCCCTGTCTGCTACTTATTCCAAAGATCATACAGTGGTAGATCAACAAGCAGATGACAAACTAATCAGAGTAGGAGATATCCGGAACAGCAGGTGGGACTTCGTTTTTAATTCTTATCTGAATACGAAGTTCAGTCCGAGACATACTAACAGAACGGGGGTTACGATTACAAACCTTCACTATGATCTTGATTATCAGGTCAGCCGTTATTTCGGATTAAACAGACCTATGAAACAGATTTCAAAAGGTGATGGTGAAAGCACAGTCTTTTCGGCCTATAGCAGTTCGGTTATCAATCTGAATAATAACTGGGACACTAGCTTAGGAGTAACAGCCCAATATTTTACTTTGAACAATAACTTATCCATCGAACCGCGGGTTGCCCTAAAATGGAAAATAAATCCGAAACATTCTTTGGCGTTGGCCTATGGATTACATAGTCGCAGGGAAAAGCTGGATTATTATTTTGTAGAAAAGGTCGTCAACGGCAAGAACCAGTCAAATCGATATCTGGATTTTTCCCGGGCACATCATGTCGGGATGACATACGACTGGAATATCAATCAAAACCTGCATTTAAAGATAGAGCCTTATTTCCAATATTTATTTCGTATACCGGTTGAAAAGAACTCCTCCTTCTCGGTCATTAACCATGAGGAATTTTATTTGGACAGAATCTTGACCAACACCGGTCAAGGCAGAAATTATGGAATAGACATCACGCTGGAACAATATATGAAAAATGGCTTCTACTATATGATTACAGGTTCTTTGTTTAAATCGAAATATAGGGGAGGAGATAACGTTTGGCGTAATACAAGACTGGATAAGAACTATCTGCTGAACTTACTTGCCGGAAAAGAATGGATGGTCGGCAAACTTAAACAAAACGTACTGAGTCTCAACGGACGTTTATTCTTTCAGGGAGGGGAACGCTACACCCCCGTAAACGAAGAAAGAAGTCAGACAGAGCATGACATCGTTTTTGATGAAACGAAAGCATACAGCAAAAGATTCAATCCTTCCATAAACGGTGATGTTTCTGTCAGCTTCCGGATAAATAAGAAAAGAGTATCTCATGAGTTCTCATTGAAGATTCTGAATGTAGGTATGCGCACCGGAATGCACTTTTACCAATACAATGAAAAGACCTTTGAAATTGAAGAAAAAGAAGGAACAGGGTTAATTCCCAATATAAGTTATAAGATTTATTTCTAGACAAACTAAAATCCTAAATGTCTTAAAGTAATCATTATGCTCTGTCATTCAGACCTCCCGTTACCAAGGGAAATGTTCTGAATGACAGAAACTCTTATGTACAATGACTTTCGGTAATTATGATATAACAATCCAGAATTAAAAAAAATCCTAATCAGTAATATTGGTATAACTTTCTGTAATTTATATACTGCAAAAATCAATCACTCTGCTTAAATTTGCATCGGTTAAAAAGCATAAGATTCGATTCTGATGAAATTGAAAATAATTAAGATATAACTACTATAAATTGAAAATCTAATAAATTTATGTTGCGTACTATCAGACTTACAGCCGCAATCGTGTGTTTCACACTTATTACTCTGCTGTTCCTTGATTTCACAGGGACATTGCACACATGGTTCGGATGGCTGGCGAAAATTCAGTTTCTGCCGGCAGTATTAGCCTTGAACATAGGTGTCGTGCTATTCCTTATTGTGCTCACATTACTATTCGGGCGTATTTATTGTTCGGTCATTTGCCCGTTAGGAGTATTTCAGGATGCTGTTTCATGGTTCTCCGGCAAACAGAAAAAGAACCGCTTCCGTTATTCTCCGGCTTTAAAATGGCTGAGATATGGTGTATTGGCTGTATTCATCCTTGCCTTGGTTGCCGGACTGAATGCTTTTGTCGTTCTACTGGCACCTTACAGTGCATACGGCCGGATGGTTTCCAGTCTGCTGGCTCCGGTATGGCAATGGGGAAATAATCTCTTGGCATATTTTGCCGAACGGGCAGAAAGCTATGCTTTCTATGAAGTGGATGTCTGGATGAAAAGTCTTTCAACACTGATCATTGCTGTGATTACCCTTATTGTGCTTTTTGTTTTGGCATGGCGTAACGGACGTACTTATTGCAATACCATTTGTCCTGTTGGCACCGTATTGGGATTCATATCACGATACTCCATCTTCAAGCCTGTGATCGATACTTCCAAATGTAATAGCTGCGGATTGTGCGCACGTAATTGTAAAGCATCCTGTATTAATGCCAAAGCCCATGAAATTGATTATAGCCGTTGTGTCGCTTGTATGGATTGCCTGGAAAAATGTAAGCAAGGAGCTATTAAATATACCAGACGTATTCAAAAGAAAGAAGGGGGTAATACGGAAACGGTTAAAATAAAATCCGTGACCTCGGAACAGATTGACAATGCCCGTCGTAGTTTTCTTTCGGCATCGACTATTTTCGCTACTTCTACCATACTGAAAGCACAGGAGAAAAAGGTAGACGGAGGATTGGCAGCCATTGAAGACAAGAAGATTCCCAACCGGGAGAATCCGATTTATCCTCCCGGATCATTAAATGCACGCAACTTTGCCCAACATTGTACTGCCTGTCAGCTATGTGTCTCTGTTTGTCCTACTCAGGTATTACGTCCATCCGGTAATCTCGCAACTCTCATGCAGCCGGAAATGTCCTACGAGCGTGGTTATTGCCGTCCGGAGTGTGCCAAATGTGCGGAAGTATGCCCTACAGATGCCATTCATCTGACCAGCCTGGCAGAGAAATCCGCTATCCAAATCGGGCATGCTGTATGGATCAAGGAGAACTGCGTACCGCTGACTGATGGAATGGAATGCGGCAACTGTGCCCGCCATTGTCCGGCAGCCGCTATTCAGATGGTAGCTTCCGATCCCGAAATAGCGGACTCACCGAAGATTCCGGCAATCAATGTCGAACGGTGTATTGGTTGCGGTGCTTGCGAGAATCTTTGTCCATCCCGTCCTTTCAGTGCCATTTACGTGACTGGACATCAGATGCACAGAATTGTATGATTTAAATCAGAACAAGATTATGGAAGAAAAAAATAAGAAAGACATAAACAGAAGAGATTTTATCAAAATCGTAGGTATCAGTGCAGCTACATCGACAGCGATACTATACGGATGCTCGTCAAAAGGCACTTCTTCATCAAGCAGTGCATCGGCAGAAGGGGAAATTCCTACCGACAAAATGACTTACCGCACGTCTCCAACAACAGGCGACCGCGTGTCGCTTTTAGGATACGGCTGTATGCGCTGGCCTCTCAAACCGTCTCCCGACGGTAAGGGTGAAGTGATCGATCAGGATGCAGTGAACGGATTAATCGATTACGCCATCGCTCATGGAGTAAACTATTTCGATACATCTCCGGCCTACGTACAAGGTTTTTCTGAGAAATCCACAGGAATTGCACTAAGCCGTTATCCACGTGATAAATACTTCATTGCTACCAAACTATCCAATTTCTCTCCGGATACATGGTCACGCGAAGCTTCCCTCAAAATGTATCATAAATCTTTTGCAGACCTTCAGGTGGACTATATCGATTATATGCTGCTTCATGGCATCGGTATGGGGGGAATGGACGCCCTTAAAGGACGATATCTGGATAATGGAATGCTTGACTTTTTGATAAAAGAACGTGAAGCAGGTCGCATTCGCAATCTCGGATTCTCCTATCATGGCGACATCGAAGTATATGATTATCTGCTTTCCCGACACGATGAGATAAAGTGGGATTTCGTACAAATACAGCTTAACTATGTGGACTGGAAGCACGCGAAAGAGACAAATACCCGGAATACCGATGCCGAATATCTGTATGGTGAGCTACATAAAAGGGGGATTCCATCCATTATCATGGAACCGCTTTTGGGAGGTCGTTTGTCTAAACTGAATGACAATCTGGTGGCACGTCTCAAACAACGCCGTCCGGAAAGCAGCGTAGCTTCATGGGCTTTCCGCTTTGCCGGAACATTCCCCGATATATTGACTGTATTAAGCGGTATGACGTATATGGAACATTTGCAGGATAACCTGCGCACTTATTGTCCATTGGAACCGCTGACTGACGAAGAGATGGATTTTCTGGAAGACACGGCACAGTTAATGCTGAAGTATCCTACCATCCCTTGCAATGACTGCAAATATTGTATGCCATGTCCGTATGGTCTGGATATTCCGGCTGTCTTATTACATTATAACCGTTGTGTCAATGAAGGCAATGTTCCTAAAAACGGACAGGATGAGAATTATGTCAAAGCCCGCCGGGCATTTCTTGTAGGATATGACCGCAGTGTACCTAAACTCCGTCAGGCCAGTCATTGCATCGGATGTAATCAATGCGTACCTCACTGTCCTCAAAACATAGATATACCCAAAGAACTGCACCGGATAGACCAATTTGTAGAACAACTGAAACAAGGGACCTTATAATGGAAGAATTAATCAACTTATTACACTCGGGAGGATATTCCTGTGTGATTGCCAATGGAGACAACATACGTACCTTTACCCAACGTGGCGTAGCAGATTTATATGATTTGCTGACACAGGAACCGGATTTTCTGAAAGGAGCTTCGATAGCCGACAAAGTAGTAGGGAAGGGGGCTGCCGCCCTCATGATTTTGGAGGTATCCGGGAACTGCATACAGACATCATCAGTTCGAAAGCGTTGGATTTATTACGAAGCTCGGATATAAAAGTCCATTTCGTACAAGAAGTACCTTTATATGGAATCGTGATCACACAGGCTGGTGTCCAGTAGAAACGATGTGCGAAGAAGAATCAGCAGAAGCCATATTGCCGCTGATTCATGATTTCCTCGAAAAATAAGAAGTGGTAAAAGTTGCAGGAGAAATAAAAGCGCGAAACAGAATATGAAAACAAATACAGTTTGTTTGTTTTGTTCGGCAGCCTGCTTTCCATTTCAGGAATGGCACAACCCGGAAAAGACAGCACACAAGTCAAAGAAACTATACTATTGACGAAGTCGTAGTTACCGGAACACGGAACGAGACGGATATTCGTCACCTTCCATGACTATTTCAGTAGTAGGAAGGCAACAAATAGAGAAAAGATATGAACCTTCACTTTTGCCGCTATTGACGGAACAGGTTCCCGGATTCTTTACTACCAGCCGTGGTATCATGGGATATGGTGTATCCACAGGTGCGGCAGGTGGCATGAGTCTGCGTGGTATCGGAGGCAGCCCGACAGCAGGTTTATTGGTTTTGATCGATGGACATCCGCAATATATGGGATTGATGGGACATCCGATTGCGGATGCATATCAGTCTATGTTGACAGAGAAAGTGGAAGTCTTGCGCGGCCCTGCCTCTGTACTCTATGGCTCGAATGCAATGGGCGGAGTAATCAATATAGTCACCCGCAAACAGCAAGATGAGGGAGTAAGAACGAATATGCAGGTAGGGTATGGCTCATACAACACTTTGCAGACGGAATTTTCCAACCGTGTAAAGAAAGGACGTTTCAGCAGTATCGTTACCGGTTCTTACAATCGTACGGACGGACACCGCCCCGATATGGAGTTTGAATAATATGGAGGATACGCAAAATTAGGATATGATTTCAGCTCTTCCTGGAAATTCTGGGGAGATGTAAATGTAACCCATTTCAATGCTTCCAATCCGGGAACGATACAAGTTCCACTTATCGACAATGATTCGCGTATTACACGTGGTATGACCTCGCTTGCCTTGGAAAACCATTATGAGAAGACATCAGGAGCTTTGAGCTTTTTCTATAATTGGGGACGGCATAAAATCAATGACGGATATAAAACAGGAGAACAGCCGCAAACATCACACTTTAATTCTAAAGACAAGATGTTCGGCATTTCCTGGTATCAGAGCGCTACGTTCTTCACAGGCAATCATTTGACGATAGGATTTGACTATCAGCACTTCGGAGGCAAATCATGGAACAAAATCTTGGCTACCGGAGAGCGGAAACTGGGAGTAGACAAGCAAATGGATGAATTTGCAGGATATGTCGATTTCCGCCAAGATATAAATAGCTGGTTGTCATTGGATGCGGGTGTTCGTGTAGATCATCACTCTCATGTAGGTACTGAATGGATTCCACAGGGAGGACTGGCTTTTCATCTTCCCAAAAACGCAGAACTCAAAGCGATGATGAGCAAAGGATATCGCAACCCTACCATTCGGGAGATGTATATGTTTGCTCCTGCCAATCCGGAACTGAACCCGGAGAAACTGGTCAGTTATGAACTTTCCTATTCTCAACAATTATTGGAAGGAGCCTTATATTACGGACTGAACCTGTATTATATTAACGGTGACAATATTATTATGAGCAATGGCTTGATACCTCCGCTGAACGTCAATTCCGGAGAAATAGAAAACTGGGGAATTGAAGCGAATATCGGTTATCGGTTTAATTCTCATTGGAATGTGAATGCCAACTATAGTTGGTTGCACATGGAAAACCCGGTTCTCGCCGCTCCTGAACACAAATTGTATGTCGGAGCAGACTATACCGCAGGTCGCTGGACTGTATCGACAGGAATGCAATATATTAAAGGACTTTACACTTCTGTAATCGTTAATAATAAAGGCACCGAGCAACAGGATAGTTTTGTTTTATGGAATCTGCGAGGAAGTTATCGTATTTGTAATTTTGCCAACATCTTTGTGAAAGGTGAAAACCTGTTGGCACAACGTTACGAAATAAATACAGGGTATCCCATGCCCAAGGCAACATTTATGGGTGGTATTAATTTGAATTTCTAAAAGAATAAAGATATGGAAACAACAGTAAAACTCTATTCACTGAATTACAGTAATGTGAAGACCTATTTAGCAACCTCGTTATTCATCGTTGGCAACATCCTTTTCCCAGACTCTTTCATCTCATTCCACTAGGTGGATTAACCTGGCTGCCTATTTATTTCTTCACTCTGATCGGTGCTTACAAATATGGCTGGAAGGTCGGTTTGCTAACTGCTATCTTGTCTCCAGTCATAAATTCTTTGCTCTTTGGTATGCCAGTGCCCGCAGTATTGCCTGCCATTCTATTGAAATCCGTATTATTAGCAATCGCCGCCGGATGGGCTGCGCAACGCTTCGGACGCATTTCTATCCCTGTATTAGCAGGAGTAGTCTTGTTTTATCAGATCATCGGCACATTGGGAGTGGATGTATATAGGAAATTTCTACAAAACTGTTCAGGATTTCCGCATCGGTATTCCCGGAATGTGCCTGCAAGTATTAGGAGGTTATTTGTTTATTAAATACTTGATATGCAAATAATATTCCTATTTATTGAATAGATAAGAGGTAGCTTCTTCTACAAGGGAAAAGCTACCTCTTATCTATACTTTTATTTATCCGAATCGTCCTGAGAGGTATCATCTTCAATAATAGCGGAAGAAGTACCATATTCCTTAGCATACTGGCTTGGACTCATTTTATATTCTTTCTTGAATACTTGTCGGAAATATTTGGACTCTGAAAATCCACATAGTTCTGAAACTTCAGTAATATTATGCTTGCCTTCTTTTAGCAACTGTACAGCACGTTTCAAACGGACTGATTTTATAAGCTCTTGGGGAGAGAGATCTGTCAGTGCTTTCAGTTTACAATAAAAGCTGGTGCGACTCATACCATGCAAATCATTGAGCACTTCAACGGAAAAAGCGGCATTATCAATATTATCCTCAATACTCTTCTTCACATCCGATATAAATTTCCAATCAAGGCTATTCATTCCATTCGCCAATGGTGTCATGACTTTGGTATCTTCTATTTCCAGATTGGCATATCTGCTACGCAACAGTGCACGGTTTGCCAATAAATTAGCAACTTGCTTTCAGAATTCTTACGCTGAATGGTTTTATAATATATTCATCAGCGCCAATATGAACCCATCCAATATATTCTGCTCTTCTCCTAAAGCAGTGAGTAACAATACCGGAATATGAGATGTTTCTATATCATTTTAATGGCAATACACAGTTCATCACCCCGCATTTCCGGCATCATAATGTCGGAAAGAATAAGCTCTGGCCAAAATTCTTTTGCAATGATCAATGCTTCCTTACCATTACCGCAAGCCTGCACATTATACATTGGTGATAATGAATTGACCAGATAAGCGCGTAGTTCATCATTATCCTCAACAATAAGAATACGTTGCAGATTCTCATCGTTTGTCTTTACAGCCGCTTCGGATATAATTGGAGCATCCAATACTACTTCCTGTCTGCCGGGTTTCTCCGGATCTATCAGATTCGAATGACGGAAATGCTTATTACCCTTCGGGAAAACAATAGTGATAGTGGTACCTTGTTGTTCAATGCTCTCTATATTTATCTTACCACTATGAAGACTCACTAATTTTCCAACTAGTTTTAGTCCGATTCCACTACCGGTTATCTTTGCGTTAATAGCATTCGTACCCCGAAAGTGCATCTTAAGTAATTTGTTCTGTTCGTTTGCCGGAATGCCTATTCCCGTATCTTTGACTTCCAGCCTCCAGGATTCTTTAGTCTCAGAAACAAATATGCTGACCATTCCATTTTCAGGTGTATATTTCAACGCGTTGGATACCAGATTCTTTAAGATAGAATCCATCTTATCTTTATCGAACCATACATTCAGATAATTAAAGTCACTTTTGTATGTAAAGTCAATATGCTTGATGTTAGCATACGAACAAAAACTATTATAGATTTCATTCATATACGTATTCAGTTCATATTCGGAAATATGCAATTCAGAAGAATAAACATCAGCCCGCTCGAAATTAATTAAGTTAGTACTCAGCCGTAAAAGGGCATTTACATTTCTCAATGCCGTGTTTATACGCTGCGAACCGATCTCTGTCAATGTTTCCTCCTCAACAAATTCTTCTAAAGGAGCCTTTATCAAAGTAAGAGGAGTACGGATATCATGAGCAGTGTTTATAAAGAAATGTGTCTTTTCATCTGATATCTTTTTCTGCTTTTTCAGAATCATAATCCGGAAAGCAATACCGAATAGAAACGCAATCACAAGTATATAAATGAATATAGCCCATCCGCTAAACCATACAGGCTGCGCTATTATTATTTCGACCTGCCGTTCTTCGAAAACAATACTAGGCTCTTCTTTGGATATAGCACGCACATAAAGTTTATAGTTGCCAGGGCTTAAATTGGTGAAACGAATCAGACTATTACTGTTCAATTGCACCCATTCATTATATGAAGAACCTTCCAGTCTCCAATAATATACAGAATGGGAAGGAAAATCATAATTGATAGAAGAAACCCGGAATGAAAAGGTATTCTGACCGTATTTCAGCTTCAATACATCTGTTTTGTCAATATCTTTCTCCAGAGGAGAGTCCTTATCCCCCGGATAAATAGGCTGATAAGAAATATGAAAATCGCTGAATATCATTTTTGAGTATTCATAATCCGGTAACTTGATGCCTGCGGGAAATTCAACAGCACCATCAACGCTTCCGAAAACAAAACTTTTATTTTTGCGTAAAACGCCGGAAGTAGCGTTGAAACAGGCCGACATCATTCCTTGCTCTCGACTCCAGTTGTGGAATGATCTTTTCTCCGTAGAAAAGCTGGTGATTCCGCTTTCCGTACTCATCATTATCTGTCCATCCATTTCCGGAAGAATAGTATAGATATTATTGGAAACAAGTGCCGAATTATCGGCATAATAGTGTTCGAAACTCCTATTTTTAGGATTATATATAAGTACTCCCGAACCATTTGTACCGATGTACAGTGATCCATCATTTGCCTGATAAAGCGTATTGATGTAAGTCGACTCCACAGGCATTAAAATATACTGATACTCACCAGAGTTTCGATCAAGCAGAAATAGTCCTGTGGCAGTTCCCACCCACATAGAATTGATATCCTTTTCCTCAATAGCTGTAACAGTATTTACTCCAGGATACAGACGGACAGTATTCTTTCTCGGATCAATACACTTTAGATTGTAATATCCTCCCGACCATATATATACCCTTTGAATCTTTAATCATATCCCGTATATATTTATCTGGTCGTATGTTGACAGAACTAAGCAGGAAAGGCGAGAAATACTCTACAGCCAATGTCTTCTTATTAATCTTATAAATGCCCGACGTATATCCTCCTGCCCAGATAATGCCCGGCGAAACTTCACAAAGTGATGAAAATATGATTTTGTCTTTCAGTTGCTTATCAAAAGAACTTAAGAAAGAATGCCATTGACCTGTTTTGGAATCATGGAAACTGATCCCATTGCTTGTTCCAAACCATAAGTCACCTTCACTATCTTCAATGACCGCATGAACCTGATCATTGACAATAGACTGTTTATTACCGATAGAATGTTTTATCCAATGATAATTCTTATAACGGGGATCGACTACCGTAATCCCTGCCGGATAATTGGCAAGCCAGATTCGTTTTTCTTTATCAATATAAATATCCGTAATGTTATTTCCATTCATTTCATTATAACTTTCATAGTTTGCTACAATGTATGGAGAAGTTTTACAGGTATTTACATCTATTTTGTGTACTCCCATTCCCTCTGTGGCAACTAAAGTTCCTTTCATTCAGCGGTCTGATATGAGTGATACTTACATCACCCAAAGCAGTATCTGGCTGATAATTTGTTGAGTTGACATATCATAAGCAAAAGTACCATCACTGAAAGTACCAATAAAGAGCCTTTGAAGTTGTCGGTGATAATAAAGCCCGTTTATTTGCGTATAGACATTATCAAGCGTTTCAAAGGAATAATATGCAAAGCTCCTTTATTTAACTGAGTATACCGGACCCCATTTCTGTTGCCACAAAGAAATGAGTATCATCCGCCTGTTCTACTACTGTGATATTCTCATCCAATACATTAGGAAACTGTAAAGTCTGTTGTTTCCGTATTATACAACAAGATAGAATCATTGCTGCACAACCAAATATTACTGTTACGATCCAAATAACCGTAGCTGATAACATCAGTGGCTTCCGGCAATTTGTAAATCATCTTAAAACGGTCATATTTCTCTTCATACTGAAAGATACGTCCTTTTCTTCCAATCACCCATATTCCCCCTTTTTTATCTGCATACAGCCATCCGAGATCTATGTCCGAATTTAGCTCCCTGTTTGCTTCAATTAATTTATAGTGTTTTATATCCTGACCGTTGTATCGGTCCATACCTTCGTTGGTGAGAAACCACATATATCCCTGACGATCTTTCTGAATATTGTATATTCTCCGGTTACTTAAACCATCCTCTACTCCAATATATTTGTATGTTTGTCCATATGCCATCAACGGCAACAAAAATAAAAATAGTATAATATTCCTCATATAGATGTTTACATTTAAAGTAGTACTATAGCCTATCTCCAAATAATAGTTAACAAAATAAATAAAAAAGGACGAGATAATCAAGTAAAATGTTCAACAAAAAACATTTTATTTCCATAGTTAATTATTCGTTGGCTGAAATATTATAGTTTTGAGTAATTATTGTTTAAAATCTGCAACTAAAAGTATATCTGTCAACTGAGTTTTCGTTTATAAACCCATATACTTAATGCAAAATAAACAATCACCTGAATCCATAAAGTAATGTATTCAAGTTGGATATCAGCCATACTTGCCCCCATTGAGTTCAACTTCACAAAGGCAAGTGTAGCAGGTGCTGCCGGAAAAATATAATGAGCAGCTTTCCAATACCAAGGCATTAGCTCCATCGGATAGGAAACACCGGAAAGAAAAATCAGTCCTACCGAGAAAAATGCAATCATAAGCAATGGTGCTTCCGAATCAGTGAAATATCGGGAGGCTGCCAGCCCCAGAAAAGAAGTCGCCAGCAAGTAGGGGATCATCATCAATACAATATACAATCCGTTTCCAATATTGGGAATACTAAAGAAATGAGGAAGCAACCCTAATAGAAAGAATGAAAAAACAGCATACAAACTACAGTAGACAAACGTTTTCCCTGCTACAATACGTATAGCGACTGCCCAGCTTTTTCCGAAAGGAGTATAGGCAAGGATACCTTTTGTCATATGTTCTTCTCCGGTCAGCATACCTATGACCATCAGTAATGTCTGAAAAATAATAATGACCATAACGGCCGGAATCAGATAAGACCCATATCCTTCCGTATAGTTATAGAGTGCAGTTCCCGCTACATTTACAGGCTTTGCCATAGCTACCGCCAATAATCCCTGAGGAGGCAGAAAGACTGCTCCGTCCGGACGATATTTGTCATTGATAGCCAGCATCACACGTGAAGAAGCTCCTTGTAAGGCTTCAAAATAGAGAAAAGCATCGGTAGTGGCATACAGAGAAAACACAGCTTCATCTCCACGAAATACCCGTTCCTCAAAATCATGAGGGAGATATAAAATACCTTGTACTTTTCCAGCTTTCATCCATTCCTTAGCTTCGTGATAATCCATAGCCTGATCATAAATTTCCGCTTGAGGCGTAGCATCCAGCCAGCGGATGAAATTACGGCTCAACTCGCTATGTGAGTTATCGACTACGGCAACCGGAACATCCGTTACAATATTGGGGGCATACATATAATTATAGAGTAATCCGTACACGAAGATTCCACCCATCAGTACCAGTAATACAGCATAGCTGGTACTGATAGCCCAATATTCACGTCGGATGATGAACGATAACTGTTGTAACTTATTTAATTTTTTCATATTTATGACTTTCTATGGCACGTTTCAGATGAGGAAGCAACACAAAAGCCAGCAACGGAAAGATACATAGTATCACAACCGATGGCCAAAGGTAGATAAAACCACTCCCTCCGTAGAGCATATTTTGCATCATTTCTGTAAAATGCCGGACAGGAAAAAGATAGGAGGCATCTCGTACCAAAGGATACATATTGGTCACCGGAAAAGTGACACCGGATAAAGTAGCTCCCAAAGAGCCGACCATGGAAACAATACTTATGATGAGAGAGATAGCCGGAAATAGCGAAAACAGGAATAATCCCAAGGCCTGCGTTGCCACGACAAAAAGCGCTGTCAGCATATTCATCAATAACCAGCTTCCTTGAAAAGGAATATGCAGAATGCCAAACATCACATAATTTGCCAGCCATCCTATCAGAATAAAGATAATAGTGTAGGGGAGTAGTTTTCCCAAAACAGCCGTTACCATATTTCCTTTGGCAACAAACAGCCATTCATCGGCAGTGCGAAATTTAATCTCAATTCCGACTGCATATACAGTAATGAGTAAAATCAATACCTGAAACAAGACGAAGAAAAACGGTTGGCTCAGATAAACCGAATAATCCAGACTTGGATTGTATATAGGGTGATTGCTGGCTTGTACGGGCAACAGGAATGTAGTGATCTTGTCTTGTTCCACTCCGAGAGCGACAGCTTGCATCACAATGGGAGAGAGCGACACAGGAGCCAGCGACGTTTCGAAAGCAGCCATCAATTCGCCGCCTACCGAAAGCAACGCATAATGATAATAATAGGAGAGAGTCGCATTCTTTCCCGAAATAGCATCTTGCTCAAATTTTGGAGGAATGGAGAGATAGCCATAAATTTCCTTCTTCTGTACGGCCTTTCGGGCAGCTTCCTCATTCACAAAATGCCTTGTCACTTTAAATGTTGGCACAGCAGATATATTTCGGGCGATTGCTCGTGAAGAGGCAGTATTGTCCTGATCGACAATACCGATGGGAATGTTTTCCATCTGCCCGTTGCCGAAGATAGTTGCCATGAAGAAAAGGGTAAATAGCGGCAGGATGATACACACACCAAAATAAAGGCGTCGTGAAGTCATCCGTCGCCACTCCCTGAGCAGCACGGAACGAAAAGGAGAATATGTTTGTGATGAACTCATTCTATCATTCATTTAATGTCAGTAATATGGACATACCGGGGCGCAGGTCATCAACTTTCTGAGTGGGACGGGCATGAATCTCGAAGGTTCGTAAGTCATAACTTCCGGTCTGCTTCGTTGATTTCCAAGTAGCAAAACTTCCTAACGGACTGATATAATAGATTTTAAACTCAATACCTTTTTTATTAATAGCAGGCACATCCGCAACAAAGGTGCCCTCCATCTTAAATTGTGGCATCAAATCCTCACGTACATTGAGTACTACATGGATATCGTCCATGACAACCAGGTTCATAATAGGAGTTCCCGGCGCAACCAATTCCCCACGTTTAGGAAAGATGGTAGCTATCTGACCGTTTTCAGGTGCTGTCAGCCGGGCGTCGACCAATAGTGCCGAAACTTCTTCCACCGTACTTCTGGCAGCATTCACCATACTGGCGGCAGATTCTTTATCTTCTTTCTGTGCACCGTCTACTGCCATCTGATATTGTTCATAGGCTGCCCGTTCGGCTGCAACAGCAGCTTTATACATAGCTTCCACTTCATCTTTCCGCTGAGAAGTGACAACACTGTCTTTATATAAGGTAAGAATACGGTTATAAGTTGTTTTAGCCAGTGTAAGATCACTTTTTGTTTTGTTCCATAGTTGCAACGCGGTAGCAACAATCTGTCGACGGGTACCGGCATCTATTTTCTTATTCTGCTGTACGGCTACTTGCTCCAATGCATTCACCTGCTGATACTTGGCATGTATTTCGGGGCTGTTGATTACAACGAGAGTATCTCCTTGGCGTACCCAGTCACCTTCCTGAACCAAAAAGGTATCGATACGTCCAGGAAGTTTCCCGCTAATACGGATTTCTGTCGCTTCTGCCTGCCCTTGCAGGACGAGCGGTTGTTTGTGCATCAAGATTATTCCCAGAGCAGTAAAAATACCGACTGCCAGCATAATAATGACGAATGCCCATGAAAGGGTTCTACTAGTTGGTTTCATTGTTTGTTACGGTTTAGGTTGATAGTTTACAAATTGTTCCGGTGTGCCGCAGAGTGAAAGAAGATTCATCAATGCCACATCATATTCATAATATGCTGCCAGACGAGCCACTTTTACGTTGGCAAGCATGGTTTCAGCATCAATCACTTCGGTAGAAGTTGCCATCCCTTCAGTAAAGGATTTCTTTCGGATACGTACCAGTTCTTCACTTAGTTCGATGGTCGCATTCAGTGCTTTTACGTTATCCTGAGCTTTCTCCAATTGTGTATAGAGTTTATCCACTCCGACAGCAAGATCATCGCGTGCTTTCATTTTCCCTAAAGCCAGCGTTTGCTGGGTTAGTTTTGATTGCCGGATCTTCTTTTCCCGATCCAATCCGTCAAAGAGATTCCATGTAAAGCCAATTCCCACCATGGTACGCGGCAGTAAATTGCTTTGAATGCCATGCGAATAGAGGGTCTGTTTTCCAAAAAGGGCTATATTCGGCAAGTATCCGCTTTGGGCAATCCGTACTTCCTGTTTAGCGATATGTTCTTGCAGCTGCAGTTGATTAAGCATATAGTTTCCGCTGTTGACCGACATATCAAAAAGCATTTTGGGTGGTAACGAATCATTCATGAAAAGGGGAGAAGTAGGAACGATATTCTCATCCGTATCTTTTTTATTCAACAAAACTTTCAAGGCACTCTGCACCACAGTTTCTTCCTTTCGTGCAGCTTCCAATGCCCGTTTTGCTTCATCCATATTCACTTGTGCAAACAGTCGTCCTGCTTTGTCTATCATTCCGGCAGCTTCCAGTTTCAAAGCATTTTCATAATGCTTCTGCAGACCTTTATATGTTTCTTCACGTACCGCTATGACCTGTTGTGCCAACCGCAGACCATAATAACTTTCTGCCAACAGGTTTTGCTGGCTTGCAGCAGTCTGTGCACGATTCTCTCGCGCCAGATCCACCATTGTCCGACCAATATTTGTTGCACGAAATCTTTTTCCTCCGGAAAAGAGCACCCATTCTGCCGACAGATCAACAGTCGTCAAGTTTCTCGGAGTTAGTGGAAAGACAAGAGTATTGGCTCCTATTTTATCCAGAACAGCTGAGATTATCTGGTCATCCGGAATAATTGAATGTACAAAGTCTTTTGCCGGATCAGTAAACTGAGACAATGGCTGCTTCACTTCTATCTTCTCGGACATATGCACAAATGCACCTGTAGACTGCAAGGTAGGATACCAAAAAGCATTGAGCTTATCACGTTCTGCCTTGGCAATCTCTATCCCCTTATCAGCTATCTTCAAGCTCTGATTTCCCTGATTAAGCAGGTGCAACGATTCTTCGAAACTTAGCGGTGTCTGTGCATTTGTCTGAATGACGAAAAAACACAAAGCCCATAGTACAAAAAGTATCTTATTTTTTTTCATGCTGGTTAGGTTAAATCTAAAATTGAGACTTTCTAACAGATGAGAGGACGGGTTTGTTCACTTTGGCAAACAGAGAAAGAATCTTAAAAAAATGTTCTATATTTAATATTACACAAAGAATAGCCCCATACGTATTTCATCAAACAGCAGAAATTATGCATAAATACGCATAATAATATACAGAATTTCAATATATTTTTGCATATATATTATCAGATTATACAGAAAAAGAACGTTATTTGAGCTATTTCCTTTTAAAGGAACGATTACTTGTTTTAAACCAACGGGACGTTGGTCGGTGAGGAACGTTCTGCTCCTTTAAAAGGAACGAATAAAACACAAGTAAAACAGGTCATTTGTTTTGGATACGACTATATCTCAATCATTTTAATCTTTCAGATTGAATCAGTTAGTAGCCATTCTATTAACTTATTGTTAGTATAGACAGATAAAATCACGCATATTGATAAAATTAAATCCAATAATATTAAGTTTTGAAAATATCTGATTAGAAATCCAGAGGATTTTATCGAATCATTTTATTTCTATCTGTATATTTTAAATTGTACAGCAATCGAATATACGATTTTTCATATCCGATTCTTTTTTTCATCTGGAATAGAAATTATATTATAGATTTTCCTCTGCTAAAATTTGAAGAAATTTATTTGAGATATAAAAATTATGTTTACCTTTGCATCAACATTTCATAAGGCTTTTATGAAAGATACAAGTTGCGGTAGTAGCTCAGTTGGTAGAGCATTAGCTTCCCAAGCTAAGGGTCACGAGTTCGAGTCTCGCTTACCGCTCCATTATAAAACAGGTAGTCAGACAATGACTATCTGTTTTTATATTTTTACAAGAGTTCTTTTAACTCATTTTCTTGATATTTTATGTATCAGATAAATACGATAAAGTCCTAGAAAAGTGACTATAATAGTAACTATAAATAGGTAAATCAGTCACATAAGGCGGTATAAAGAAAATAATGCAAGAAGAATAGGGCAGTTCGTTCCTTTTTCGTATTTTGCACCCTGTTTTAACATCCAAGAAAACTTAAATAGAAAATATAATGGCAAAAGAACTGAAAGACCTTTACCAAACGTAGCGAAAACTACTCACAGTGGTATAACGATTTGGTGGTAAAAGCTGATTTGCAGAACAGTCTGCCGTACGCGGATGTATGGTGATTAAGCCTTACGGATACGCAATTTGGGAAAAGATGCAACGTCAACTGGACGATATGTTCAAGGAAACAGGACACGTGAATGCTTATTTCCGTTATTAATTCCAAAATCATTCCTGAGCCGCGAAGCAGAACACGTAGAAGGTTTCGCTAAAGAATGTGCCGTAGTGACTCATTACCGTTTGAAAAATGCAGAAGACGGCTCTGGCGTAGTAGTAGACCCTGCTGCCAAATTGGAAGAGGAACTGATTATTCGCCCTACATCAGAAACAATCATCTGGAATACATATAAAAACTGGATTCAGTCTTATCGTGACCTGCCTATTCTTTGTAATCAGTGGGCAAACGTTTTCCGTTGGGAAATGCGTACCCGTCTTTTCCTGCGTACTGCCGAATTCCTGTGGCAGGAAGGACACACCGCTCATGCCACACGCGAAGAAGCAGAGGAAGAAGCGATTAGAATGCTGAATGTATACAGCGAATTTGCTGAGAAATACATGGCTGTTCCGGTAGTGAAAGGTGTAAAATCCGCTAACGAACGTTTTGCCGGTGCACTTGATACCTATACCATCGAAGCTATGATGCAGGATGGAAAAGCATTGCAAAGCGGTACATCTCATTTCCTTGGACAGAACTTTGCAAGGCATTTGATGTTCAGTTTGTGAATAAGGAAAATAAGATGGAATATGTATGGGCAACTTCATGGGGTGTTTCTACCCGTTTGATGGGTGCTCTGATTATGACTCACTCCGATGATAACGGTCTGGTATTACCTCCACATCTGGTCCGATTCAGGTAGTAATCGTTCCTATCTATAAGAACGACGAACAACTGAAACAAATCGACGCGAAAGTGGAAGGCATTGTTGCCAAACTGAAAGCACTAGGCATTTCTGTGAAATATGACAATGCGGACAACAAACGTCCGGGCTTCAAATTCGCAGATTATGAATTGAAAGGTGTCCCTGTTCGTCTGGTGATGGGAGGACGTGACCTCGAAAACAATACAATGGAAGTAATGCGCCGTGATACACTGGAAAAAGAAACTGTGACTTGCGATGGCATCGAAACATACGTTCAAAAACTGCTCGAAGAAATTCAGGCAAATATCTACAAAAAAGCATTGGATTACCGCAATTCTAAAATCACGACAGTAGATACTTACGAAGAATTTAAAGAGAAAATCGAAGAAGGCGGCTTTATCCTGGCTCATTGGGACGGAACAACCGAGACTGAAGAAAAGATTAAAGAGGATACAAAAGCAACGATTCGTTGTATCCCATTCGATTCGTACGTTGAAGGTGATAAAGAACCGGGAAAATGTATGGTAACGGGCAAACCTTCTGCCTGCCGCGTCGTTTTTGCACGTTCTTATTAAAAACACATATCTATTTCAATAGTAAAAGAGTCAGATTTTCAAAATTGAGAATCTGACTCTTTTACTATCCATTTCAGTTTTATTTCAGAAATATCCCTTTTCTTTGTAGACAGTAATAAAGAAAGGAGAAGATTTTATGAAGATATTAATTGTAGAAGATGAACCCTCTTTAAGAGAATTGATCCAACGTTCGTTGGAAAAAGAACGTTATGTCGTAGAAACGGCTGGAGACTTCAACAGTGCATTATACAAAATAGAAGATTACGACTATGATTGTGTCTTACTGGATATTATGCTGCCGGACGGGAGCGGTCTTGACCTTCTCGAACGTTTGAAAGCTCTCCACAAACGGGAAAATGTGATTATTATCTCTGCCAAAGATTCGCTGGAAGACAAAGTACTGGGACTGGAATTAGGAGCTGACGATTATTTGCCGAAACCATTTCATCTGGCAGAATTAAATGCACGGATCAAAAGTGTGATCCGTCGGAATCAACATGATGGAGAAATCTATATCCGTCAGGGAAATGTAAGGATAGAACCGACAAATACCGGGTGTTTGTCAACGAACAGGAGCTGGAACTGAACAGAAAAGAATATGATATCCTGCTTTATTTCATAAATCGTCCCGGCCGTCTGGTCAATAAAACACACTCGCAGAATCGGTATGGGGAGACCATCCGATCAAGTGGATAACTTTGACTTCATTTATGCACAAATCAAAATCTTCGCAAAAATTGAAGGATGCAGAAGCAAATATTGAAATCAAGGCCGTTTATGGATTCGGCTATAAACTGATTGTAGAATAATCGAAACCAGAAAGGATCATCCATGAAACTTATATATTATATCATTTTTCGCATCACCTCGCCCTGACTCTTATCCTGACTGTCTGGGCAGTCTTTTTCTATGTTACGATGATTGACGAAGTCAACGATGAAGTGGATGATTCACTGGAAGACTATTCGGAAACAATCATTATCCGCGCATTGGCAGGAGAGGAGCTTCCCTCCAAAAATAATGGTTCCAATAATCAATATTATCTGAAAGAAATAACCAAAGAATATGCAAAGAGCCGGGAAGATATCCAATATAAAGACTCCATGGTATACATTGTAGAAAAAGAGGAAACAGAACCGGCACGTATCCTGACCACTATCTTTAAAGATGACGAAGACCGTTATTACGAATTGACCGTATCCACTCCCAGCATCGAAAAAGATGATTTGAAAAGTGCGATTCAAGTCTGGATTATTTTCCTGTATGTAGCTCTGTTACTTTGTATCATCATCATATCCGTATGGGTATTTTATCGTAATATGCGACCGCTGTATATACTACTTCATTGGTTGGACAGCTATCAGACCGGAAAGAAAAACAAACCTCTGAAAAACGATACACGGATCACGGAATTCCGCAAACTGAATGATGCGGCCACCCGTTACGTAGAGCGGACAGAACAAATGTTCGAACAGCAGAAGCAATTCATTGGAAACGCCTCACATGAATTCAGACACCGCTTGCCATCTGCCGCAATCGGTTGGAAATGCTGATGGAAGACGATTCTTTGTCCGAGAAACAGCTTGAAGAGTTGATGAAAACCCATCAGACACTGGAATATATCACCAAACTAAACAAATCCCTGTTGCTACTATCAAAATAGATAACGGTCAGTTCACTGACACCAAAGAGGTAGACTTAAACGTACTCTCAGGCAATATCTGGAAGACTATAAAGAAGTCTACAGCTACAAGAACATAGAAGTAAGTATAACAGAACAGGCTAATTTCCATATAACCATGAACGAATCTCTGGCTATTGCTTTACTAACAAACCTGTTAAAGAACGCGTTTGTACATAACGTAGACGAAGGACATATCCGGATTATCATAACCAAACATAGCATCACCTTCCGAAATTCCGGAGAGAAGCAACCACTAGATGAGACTCACATCTTTGAACGTTTCTATCAAGGACACAAAAAAGAAGGATCTACTGGATTAGGACTGGCAATAACCGATTCCATCTGCCGTCTGCAACAGTTGAACTTGCGATATTACTTCGAACAAGGAGAACATTGTTTCGAAATCTCCAACAAGAACTAGAAGTAAAACAATTAATAAAACATCTGCCATCCAGAGCAAGACAATGTGCTGGATGGCAGAATTAATATGGTACTACCTAAGATTACACCTTATGACAATACCTGATTTGGACTCCGCATATATGATTATCGGGATCGGATTTCCCTTCTCATAAACATAATATATGAGATTGCAAAACAGATAACAGTCGCTGCAATCAGCCCCGTGAGCTGTGGCCAAACAACAAGCAGACTCTGTCCCAACGGCAGCGGACTCGGAATAGCCCCTTGTACCTGTTCCATCGTAAGCGGTCCGATACTTCTGACAGAAGGCATCAGCAGCGTTGTAGTAGCTTCATTAAACAATTCACTGGGTGCCAGACGCATTAATCCAAGAATAAATTTCTGATAACTGATAATCTGATAAGGAGACGCCATCTGCGACGGACTTAATCCTTTTGCCACCAAATTGACAATCATCGTATAGAATACGCTGAAAAACAGCCAAACAGCTACGGAAGCCAGCGCAGAAGTAGCAGCCTGACGGAAACGGAGTGAGAATAAAATGGCCAGGTTCAACCAAAAGGCTACATAAAAGATACTCGTTATAAGAAAGAAAACGATTCTCCAGAATTCTTCAGCCGTAGGAGGAATGCCAATAGCAATCAATCCGAATCCCATCACCAAAAAGCCTAGTACAAACAGCATAATACCTATCACGATCAAAGCAGCCACAAACTTCGCATTAATGATACAATCACGATGAATGGGCTGAGACAGCATACGGCTCAATGTCCCCTTATTCTGCTCCGAATTGACAGCATCGAATCCCAAAGCAATTCCCAACAAAGGACCTAAAAAGTTAATAAACAGCACAAAAGAGGGGAGAGTCCCGTCCGAAGCTGTAAATAACTTCAAGAAGAGGAACGAACTGTCCGGATCATCCGGTTTGATAGCCGCACCGATATTAGTAAGCGCCGTGTATAACGATCCCATACAAGTAAGTGCTATGATACCGATCAGAATAAGAAAACGCCAGCTTTTGACATGATCGGATATTTCCTTATGTACGATAACCCAAAAAGGATGATTGACTTTACTCATGCCCTTCGCCTCCTTCCTCAAAATAATGGTTATAAATATCAGACAATTCCTGTTTCTTTTCTTTCAGCTCTGCCATATCAATCAGAGCAAGTATTTTGCCGTTACTGAACAATCCTACTCTGTCACATACTTTCTGTGCCTGGTCCAGATGGTGGGAAGAAAACAAAACCGTCAGCCCTTCCTCTTTGCTCAGCCAGCGAATCAGTTCAATAAACTCCTGAACACCCGCAGGGTCAATTCCCGAAGTCGGCTCATCTAGAATAATGATTTCGGGATTCTTAATAAGCACATCGGCCAGACCAAGACGTTGTCTCATACCGCGGGAATACTTTCCGGTTTTCTTTTTCAGCTGATCTTCAAGCCCTACGCGCTTCATCAGCTCCAGTGCTTTTACTTTCGCCTCCTTGTCAGGGATACCGTTCAGCCGTGCCGTATACATCAGATTTTCCAGACCTGTCATGTCATCATAGAATCCCACATCTTCGGGCAGATAGCCGATTTTCCTTTTCACTTCAATAGGATGAGTGGTAGAATTAATTCCACAAATCTCGACAATTCCCGATGTGGGCTCCGTTAATCCCAGCATCATCAAAATAGTAGTTGACTTTCCGGCACCGTTCGGACCCAGCAAACCGAAGATTTCTCCTTTCCGGATACTCAGGCGAATATGATCTACAGCAGTAAATTTACCGTATTGTTTGGTTAATTCGGTAAGTACGATCACTTGTTCGCCCATAATTTACCTCCTTCCATATTTACGGAACAGATAGTAGACAACACCGATAGTAGCCAGAATAATCAGAACACCTACCCATCCCCAAATCATCGGAGTCTTTACGGCAATTCTGAATTGTGCATCTGCATTCACTTCCGGAGTTTTGGCCATCATCGTAGTTACATAATCACCCGGAAGCGCTTTCTTAGATGCTTTCAAGATGGCTACAACAGTAGCCGTTTCTCCGGCTTTCAGCATTTCTATCTTTGACGGTTCGAAAGCTACATCCCAGTCAACCGGCTTGTTGGCAGACAGTTGGATATCTTTCAATAAAGAAGAACCTGTATTTTTAATTTCCAGTTCGATTTGTTTGGTATCACCGGCAGTCACATCAGAACTTAATAATCCTCTCGGGGTGGTCAGTTCCATCTGATAAGAACCGGTGACAACTACTTCCAGTTCCAGTTCGGCCGAAGTATTGCCTGTAGCGGCACGTACGGAATTTTATAACTGCCAGCTTCCACATTGGAGGAGGAGTGATGTCTATACTTACATTCTGGCTACTGTTGGCTTCTACTTGTGCGGAAGTTGCCTGCTTATAATTAGGTTTGAAAATAACATTCCAGCCTCTGGGTGCTTTAGCCATCAACGCATATAGTTGCTGATCGGCAGTCTGATTCTTCAATGTGGCATTAAAAGTGAAAGTTGATTTGGAATTTCCCTGCATATTGGGCTGGTCGGTGGTAAACTCCGTCTGATAAGTACCTTGTTGTGCCACAACGACATTCAAAGGGAGTTGCGTTTCTCCGGCAGACACTACAAAATGGTAGCTGCCTCTGCTTACTTTTAAAGGAACATCTACTTTTAAATTAAAAGTCTTCTTTTCTTTAGGGAGTACGGCCAACTGACTGAGATTCCAACCACCGGATTTCATTTCATGTTTCCAGCTGCTTGATAGGCCACTGACGGAAAGATTGGCATTCACCAACTTGTCTGTGTTGTTAATCAGGTCGATGCTGTAGTCAATAGACGCCCCCGGTGAAACGGAGATTTTAGTGTAAGGTGTGTACAAAATCACGCTTTTAGGTATAGAGTCGTTAGCGTGTGTGTTACTCATGGGGAGTATTCCCAGCAAAACAGTTAATAATAAAAAACAATTTGTTCTCATAGTCATACGAAAGTTCTTATGGTTGATTTAATATGAATATTGTCAAATTTGTGCCTGCAAAAATAAGCGATGAATTTATTAGTTGCTGTTAAAAGAAACAAAAGAATACAATAAGAAAGATTTCCTTTGTTTTTTTCGGATTTTGCCCAAAATTCCCAAATCTTTTCAGATTCTCCTCTCATCTTTGCATTATAAATTAAATGATAACAGTAAAACCAATTAAAAAAACAATGATTATGAAAAAGTTAGTATTCTTATTAGTATGCTTGTTCACTTTACAGACAGTAGCACGTGCAGATGACGATAAACCTATCCAGGTGACTCAAATGCCACAATTAGCACAACAGTTTATCAAACAGCATTTCTCTGACAGCAAAGTGGCACTGGCAAAAATGGAAAGTGACTTCCTTTACAAAAAAGCTATGAAGTGATTTTTACGAATGGTAACAAAGTGGAATTTGACAAGAAGGGAAACTGGGAGGAAGTAGATTGCAAGCACACCTCCGTACCTGTTGCCATTATTCCTGCCGCCATCCAGAAATATGTAACAACTAATTATCCGGATGCAAAAGTGCTGAAGATAGAACGTGATAAAAAAGATTACGAAGTAAAACTATCCAACCGTACAGAACTGAAATTTGACCTGAAGTTTAATCTGATTGATATTGATAATTAACTTTCTTAAAATCTATGACAACAATGAAACTCAAAATTTATACACTACTGATAGCATTCTGTGCAGCATGGAGCCTGCACAGCTGCGATAACGATGACGATGAATCAATCGCTGTTCCTACCGCATTGCAAGAAGCATTCTCGACCAAGTATCCTAACGTCAAGAACGTAAAGTGGGAAACAAAGGCAGGATATTATGTAGCGGACTTCTATGATGGATATGAGGCATCCGCATGGTTCACAACAGATGGCAACTGGCATATGACTGAAACGGATATCCCGTACACCGCATTGCCCGATCCGGTAAAGAGTGCATTCGAAGCAAGTGACTATAAGACATGGAGAAGAGACGATGTGGATAAACTCGAGCGGCAAGGCATCGAAACAGTCTACGTTATTGAGGTGGAAAACCAGAATCAGGAAGTCGATCTGTATTATTCTGTTGATGGAGTGCTGATTAAAAGCATTGCAGACACAGACGATCATGAAAACGAGCACCTTCCGACCACTCAACTGCCCGCTGCCATGAAGACTTTCATTGATGGGAAATATGCAGGAGCAAGAATCGTGGAAGTAGACGTGGAAGATGACAAAAACGACTGGGATTTTGGATTTACGGAAGTAGATATCATCCATTTCGACAGTGGCCTGAACCGCAACGTTTCAAAAGAAGTACTATTTGATAAAGGCGGAGAGTGGTATTCTACCTCATGGGAGGTACGGAGAAACGAACTGCCCGCCGCAGTGACCAATACCATCAGCGTTGAGTATGCAGGGTATCAGATGGATGATGCCGAATACTTTGAGATGGCAACAGGAACATCCTATTATCAAATTGAACTGGAAGGAAATAATTCTCCGGATATAGATATTAAAGTAACCACAGACGGTACGATTCTCAAATAAAATAAAATAGTGACACTATCGGTTATGGTATAGTGTCACTATTTATTTTTATTCCTGTGCCCGCTTTCTCTTTAGCTCCGACTTAGCTTTGTCATCGGCAATGCTGTCTGTCTGCTGCTGTTGCACCTTTTCGGCTTCTTCACGTTTCCGCTTGCTGCGCAGTTTCCATTTATTCCAGAAGAAAAGGTCACTCCATTTATTGAAATCCTTCTTATACATGATACCGACTCCCTGCGTAGTAAGGTTTGTCTTTGTGTAGTAACGGTCATTTGTTTCATTATAAGCCTTCAGACGAATATCTCCCGAACGGTTGATCAGCCATTCAGCTTCGAAGTCGCCTATAAAGTTGGTATTCGCCATCGGATTGTCCCGATAGCCGAAATTACCATTAACCAACAGGCGGTTGTTCAGCAACTGACCGGACAGGATACCTTCTACTTCCATATCCGTCCATCCTTTATCACCCGTGCTCAGATTGGTACCGATATTCCAGTTATTAGTCTCAAAAACCTGAGACAAGGCATTATTCAACTGACCGGATAGGGTAGAAGAGAGTACTGATGACATCACGTTCGAGTTCTGATTGTTCCGTGCAGCATCTTCCGTATAGAACTTACCGATACCCAGCAGATAAAGAATCTGCATATTCATCTGCTCTTCCGTACTGATATAATTGCGCACCAATGTCTGAATTTCATCTCTTTCATTCGGAAGCTCGATACCCAGCTTAATGGTCGGCCGCAGTAAAATTCCGCTCAGATTCATGATACAGTTTACCCGTACATTAGTCTGCTGGGCAATGGAGGAAACATCCGGATTCAAGTCGTTCAATGAAGCGGAATTCACCGTGTATGAAGCCTGAATATCCATATTCGCATCCAAAGGAGCACCGTTGAAAGTAATCGTACTTCCATCTTTGATGATAAAATCTTTGCGAATCACTTCCTGCAAACTGAACTTATATATTCCCTGACTGATCCGGTAATTACCGAACATCTTCACATCCCCTTTATTATAAAACTCCGTGCGTATGTTTCCTGTTCCCTTCGCACTGATGTAGTCTCCGGCTATAGGGTCCATAATAATTTTCATGGTGGCATCGGGTGTAGCATCTACTAGAATATTCAAACGAATATCTGTCTGATGCTCTTCTTCGTCCGCCTGACGCTTCTGTTGCATCTGCTCAAAATAGGAATTTACCCGAATGGAATCCTGAATGTTTCGACGGGGCGTTTTATCTACAAACTTTATAAACTGGGTGCTGGCAGCCGACGCCACATTTCCGTTGATATAGGTGAATACCGTATTCCGGTTGGTCGTCATGGCGAGATTTACGTCCAGTCCCTGTATCGCATTCCCTGCAAGCAACGCATTTCCCGTAGCATATACCGTTCCAAAGAATGGCATATCCGTCGATTCCTTCGTATTCATCAAGAGCATATTATTAGCCTGTATCTCAAAACGGTAATTTATATTCTTGAAATGCTGGAAACGCAGATACCCGTTCAAGGTTCCCGAATGCCCTTCCATATCGGCAATATGCATATTATTGAATTTCAATCCGGTAGGAGCCAAATGAATCGTATCTCTAACGGCAAAGTGGGTATTCAGAATATCAAACTTCATGGAAGCATCCGTCATAACAGCCCCATCCAGATTCAATCCCTTGAACTTTCCGTAAAAATGTACTTTTCCCGTTCCCCGTCCTTTTATATCCTGCGCTATCGATTTCATATAAAATTCGAGAAACTTCAAGTTCAGTTCATGGGCATCGATATTCAGATCAAGTCCGCTTTCCGGTTTCAACGGGTAGATCATACCGGTGACTCGCGATGGTGACGGTGATATATCCTGAATAGACGCATCCAGATAGATTCCTCTTTTCTCATTATCCCAGGCACCATATACGTTCAAATCACCTAAACGGCCTTGATTGAGCGAGAAGTTCTTGACAAAGAGGCGGGTATTCATCACAGGTTTCTTGAACACGCCACTGGCATAAGCTGTTCCCGTAGCATCTCCTTCAAAATTTACGTCATCGGATATGTTTGCAATATCAAATACGTATCCCATATTAATGTCTTTCAAGTCCACTTTTACGGTATCCGCCGGATTGTCGGAAAGCCGCCCGTTGATACGCACATAACGGTCATGATGACTGAAATAGAAATTATTCACATCCACCTTGCCCGAGTCTACCACTACCTGCGAAGGATGTATCTGCCAAAGCGTATCATTCAAGATAACGTCGGTCTGTTTCACATCCACCATCGCTTTCAGCAAAGGCTTTTCGCCTGTTGTACGCAGAAATTGTGCAACAGCCGCCAACTTTCCGCTATAAGTCGCTATGGCATTATTTCCCCAGTTCAGAGTCGTGCTGACTTTATCTTCTTTGCCTGTGCTTCCAGAGAAAGATTCACGGCTCCATTCTTTTCAGACTGGTCAGACGCACTTTCGCACTGATATGGTCCGAAGGATTCTCGCACAGAATCATACCCGACTCGATAAAGTTGTTTTATATTGCAGGCGGAAGTAGCCTTCCACACGTAGCCGCTGCAAGGCATCATTAAAATACCCTTTCAACGTAGAATGTGTATATACAGTCAACGGAACATCAAATATCGTAGATAAAATGTCCGTATTATATATATGTACATCAAACGCAAAATTATTGTTCGTCTCTATCGGTTTCTTCGGAGGCAATATCAAAGACGGCACATACCGACGCATGATATTGAAAATACTTGCCGGTAAAGTATGGTACTGGAATTTTCCCGCTATGTTTGCCGTCAGAAATTCAGAAGTCAGTTTAAGCTGATTTTCATTATCCTGCCGGGTAGCCCGTACATTCATGTTCTTCATGAAATATTCCTTGTCCGGTGCCCTGAACTCCAGACTGTCCACATTGATTTCTCCAATCATCTCGTCAATGGAACCTCCGGTAAAATTAGCTTTTACCTTCAGAGAGAACTCCGCATCCTGGTAATCAGGTGTAAGATTTAAATCATTAGGACGGAACTTGTCGACAACGGCAAGGAAATTGAAAGTAGGAACCTTGGATGTCACATTCACATCTCCGTTCAGATAAATAGACCCATTCGGATCATCCAGCGCTATCTTTCCGTTAAATCCGCCTTGCTTGTATTCGCCGTCCAGCGTAATATTCTCATATTTATATCTGCTATATTCCACAGATGCGATCAATCCCTTCAACTCTACAGCAGGAAGCTGTTTTTCGATATGCCGTCCATGTACATCAAGATTAAAGGTGATTTCCCCAAATTTCTCATTATTCAATAACTTGCCCAGTTCAAACTCTTCTGTTTTGACAGCACCGGAATAAGCAAACAGCCCCTTAGCCTTATCGGAACTTAACTTTAAGTCGGTTTTTACATTACCAAGCCCGGTACGAAGCTGTCCGTAAGTAACTAGATCGGTGAAGTATCCGGAAATCTCTCCACGGAAATCAATATCCCCCAAACGTTCCAGAAGGGGAGGTACACCATTGTAATTGCTGCTCAGATTACGCACCAAAAAACCGACACCACGATTGTTGGCGGAAAGTTCGGAAAGCTTCCCGTACACATACGCATCCTGCGGACTCGATAGTTCCTGAAGCGATACATCCCCCGATAGCCGGAACTGGCGGTCGTCGGCCGTAATCTCCAGATGAGAGCAGGTAAGCTGGTCGACCGTTCCTTTTACCTGCATATCCAGCGTTATCGGTTCCTTGAAATGCGCCAATACAGGTACAAAAGGGGAAATATCTTTCAGAGTAATCTGCGAGGGTAACGTACGGAAAGAAAAGTGGACCTTCTCCGAGAACTGATCAAAAGCCTTCAGACTGTCATACACCAAATGAATAGTATCCATCTTCAGTGAAGTTTCGGGCAGCTCAATGGCAAAATTCTCTATATTAGTCCGTTTATCATTGGCAACCAATTTCAGACTCATCTTCTTTAAAGAGAATCCGGAAGCCTTTTCATCGAAGCTCAGACGCTTGATACCAAGATTCAAAGAATCCCTGTTCATCGCCTTCAATGAAATATTGGCTATAATATTCTGAAGCTGGACATGCTTGGCATTAAACTTTCCGGGAGTCTTTTCCTCTGACAATACATGATAAGCCATCCTTCCCCGACGAATCAAAACGGAATTGATACGCAAATCCAGCGAACTTTCCTTTTTTACAGTGTCCTTGGAAGCAAAAGCATCCAATACGAACTTAAAATTCGGAGGAGAGTCGGGAGTCTCTTTATTCAGATTGATGGTAAAGCCGAATAACTGGACACTGCTAATGGAAATCTTTCCCTTAAAGAAAGGAAGGATATCAAACTTAGCCGATAAGCGGGTTACTTTGAGCATTTCCTTGCCGCTCTGGTCGTCAAGCAGCACATCATCAATGATAATACGGTTTAATAGACCGATATTTATTTTGCCGATAGTCAGGCGTGTATTCAGCACCTCGGACAATTCCTTGGCGATAAACACACTCATTGCTCGCTGAACATTTGGAATATTCAGTAAAACAATAGTTCCGATATATACTCCCAGTACAATACCAACTACCCAGCGTACAGTCTTTTTCAGCGTTCTGATAAGCGATAACTTTTATTTAGCGAACAAAAATATAAAATAGTTCGTTATGAATCGTAGTTTTATCATTACTTTTGCACCGTTTAATAGTTTAAAAACATATGAGTGCAATAATATTAGGAATTGAATCCTCCTGTGATGATACGTCGGCAGCCGTAATCAAGGATGGTTATCTGCTGTCAAATGTGGTATCAAGTCAAGCCGTACATGAAGCATACGGCGGAGTAGTACCCGAATTAGCTTCACGGGCACATCAACAAAATATCGTTCCGGTGGTACACGAAGCACTGAAACGGGCAGGGGTTACCAAAGAAGAACTGAGCGCGGTAGCTTTCACACGTGGACCGGGATTGATGGGATCTTTACTTGTAGGCGTCTCTTTCGCCAAAGGATTCGCACGTTCACTCGGTATTCCTTTGATAGATGTTAATCATCTGACAGGGCATGTCTTAGCTCATTTTATTAAAGCAGAAGGAGAAGAAAATATCCAACCGGAAATTCCCGTTCCTTTGCCTGTTGGTATCCGGAGGAAACTCACAGATTATATTGGTAAAAGCCTATAATGATATGGAAATTCTCGGTCAGACGATTGATGACGCTGCCGGAGAAGCAATCGATAAATGTTCTAAAGTGATGGGTCTCGGATATCCGGGCGGACCGATCATTGACAAACTGGCACGTCAAGGCAATCCGAAAGCGTATACTTTCAGCAAACCGCATATTCCGGGCTGGACTACAGTTTCAGCGGACTGAAAACTTCTTTCCTATACTCCTTGCGTGACTGGATGAAAGACGATCCCGATTTCATCGAGCATCATAAAGTGGATTTGGCCGCCTCTCTGGAAGCAACTGTTGTAGACATTCTGATGGACAAACTGCGGAAAGCTGCCAAAGAATATAAAATAAAAGAAGTAGCCGTAGCCGGAGGAGTCTCTGCCAATAACGGATTGCGTAACTCTTTCCGAGAACACGCTGAAAAGTATGGCTGGAATATTTTTATTCCTAAATTCAGCTATACGACCGACAATGCAGCCATGATTGCCATTACCGGATACTTCAAGTATCTGGATAAAGACTTCTGCTCCATTGATCTTCCGGCTTATTCCCGTGTCACATTATAAAACAGTTTTTTTACGTCATCGTCACTTTATATAATAAACTATTGTCATAGAATAATTTAAGTAGTGACGATTAAAGTGACGGCAATAACAATAGTGACGGCAAACGCCGAAAAAATGTCACCGACCCAATAGGCGGTGGCATAAAGAAGCCTTGCTGAAAACAAAATGCACCTATATATAATAGGGAGACAAAGGAGGATTAATGATATAAGAAGCCTTCATTAAGAATCTTTGTTTATAGCATTCCTTCGTTCCACGTGCGTAAGCCGTCCAGTTCACATACGTGATCCATTCGGCTCACGCACATGAACCGAATGGATCACGTATATGGAACGAAAAAATGAAGTAAACCTAATGACTTAACATAGCGTATATACCTTATTAATATAGGTAGCATATTCTATTAACTAACGCAGGAAAAAGATGTTTGCTGAAGTTATTACCATTGGTGACGAGCTGCTGATAGGGCAGGTAGTCGATACAAATTCTGCCTGGATGGGGCAGGAATTAAATAAGATAGGTATCGAAGTTCTACGCATTGTTTCGATCCGTGATCGGGAAGAAGAGATCATGGAAGCAGTAGATAATGCGATGAAAAGGGTGAATATCGTTCTGGTAACCGGAGGACTCGGTCCCACAAAAGACGATATCACCAAACAAACTCTCTGTAAATACTTCCATACCGAACTGATATTCAGCGAAGAAGTATTTGAGAACATAAAGCGGGTGCTTGCCGGGAAAATACCGATGAATGCGCTGAATAAGAGTCAGGCAATGGTTCCCAAAGATTGCACGGTCATCAACAATCCGGTAGGAAGCGCTTCTGTCAGCTGGTTTGAGAAAGACAATAAAGTACTCGTATCCATGCCGGGTGTTCCGCAGGAAATGACTGCCGTTATGACTGAGTCCGTATTGCCCAAGCTACGTGAGAAGTTTCAGACGGATGTAATCATGCACCGGACCTTTCTAGTACAACATTACCCCGAATCCATACTCGCTGAAAAGCTGGAACCGTGGGAGACAGCCTTGCCGGAAAGCATCAAATTGGCATATCTGCCCAAACTTGGAATCATCCGCCTGCGACTAACCGGACGGGGACAGAACAAGATAGAAGTGGAAAGCGCACTGAACGACGAGCAGGCTAAGCTGGAAGCGATACTGGGCGATGATATTTTCAGCGAAGAAGATATCCCACTGGAGGTAATCGTAGGCGAACTGCTGAAAAAGAAGAATTTAACCGTTTCCACCGCAGAAAGTTGCACCGGAGGAAGTATTGCGGCACGTCTGACGTCCATTGCCGGAAGTTCGGAATACTTTAATGGAGGAATAGTGGCATATTCTAACGAAGTGAAGATGAATCTGCTCCATGTTTCACCGGAAACACTGGAAGTGTATGGCGCTGTCAGTGAGCAGACTGTGATCGAAATGGTAAAAGGAGCGATGAAAGCGCTGAAAACCGACTGCGCTGTCGCAACTTCAGGAATTGCCGGTCCCGGAGGTGGAACACCGGAGAAACCGGTAGGCACTGTCTGGATCGCTGCTGGTTATAAAAATGAAATTCGTACTTACAGGCAGGAAACGAACCGCGGAAGAGCCATGAATATTGAAAGAGCGGGCAATAATGCGCTATTAATTCTTCGTGATTTGCTCAAATAAGGAAAAATTGGTGTCTGGAAGTGAATTATTTTAAGAAATCCTTGTTTTATACGGATAAAAGTGCTTACTTTGCGTCCTGTTTGAAATAAGTATAGATATAAAACTATAAAAATAAGATAGAAATGTCGAAGATTTGTCAAATTACCGGAAAGAAAGCCATGATTGGCAACAATGTTTCACACTCAAAGAGAAGAACAAAAAGAACCTTTGATTTGAACTTGTTTAACAAAAGTTCTATTATGTAGAACAAGACTGTTGGATCAGCCTTAGCCTTTGTGCTAACGGTCTGCGTATCATCAACAAAAAGGACTGGACGCTGCACTGAACGATGCAGTAGCTAAAGGTTTCTGTGATTGGAAAAGCATTAAAGTAATCGGCTAAACGTAGAGGAGAAACTTACAATGGCAAAGAAAGCAAAGGTAACAGAGTACAGGTGATTCTGGAATGTACAGAACACAAAGAGAGTGGAATGCCGGGAACATCTCGCTATATCACAACTAAAAACAGAAAGAATACAACTGAAAGACTTGAGTTGAAGAAATACAACCCGATTCTGAAGAGAGTAACAGTACATAAGGAAATTAAATAATAATAGTATAACCCATGGCAAAGAAAACAGTAGCAAGTTTGCACGAAGGTTCTAAAGAAGGTCGCTTACACCAAGGTTATCAAAATGGTGAAATCTCCGAAAACTGGAGCTTACGTTTTGATGAACAAATGGTTGCAAACGAAAAGTACAAGACTTTTTAAAAATAATCAGAATAGCATAAACGCTATAAACACAAAATCCCTCATTGGCAAACAGTGAGGGGTTTTTATTGCTTTTTTTACTTTTCCAATCCTTTGTTATATCTTTGTAGCATAATGTATTATACAAATAACTGTAGATATGGGATTTTTAGTTTTTCAAAGGAAAAGAAGGAAACTTTAGATAAAGGATTATCTAAAACCAAAGAGAGCGTATTCAGTAAAATCGCTCGTGCCGTGGCTGGTAAGTCGAAAGTAGACGACGAAGTATTGGATAATCTGGAAGAAGTTTTGATCACATCTGACGTGGGGGTAGAGACAACTTTGAATATTATCAAACGTATCGAAAAACGGGCCGCTGCAGACAAATATGTGAATACTCAAGAGTTGAATCACATACTGCGTGATGAAATTGCTGCCCTTTTGACCGAGAATAATTCGGATGACGTAGCAGACTTTGATGTACCTATCAAGAAAAAGCCTTATGTAATGATGGTAGTGGGAGTAAACGGGGTAGGTAAAACAACAACAATCGGGAAATTAGCTTATCAATTCAAGAAAGCGGGCAAATCTGTTTATTTGGGTGCCGCCGATACATTCCGTGCAGCTGCCGTAGAGCAGTTGATGATCTGGGGTGAACGCGTAGGTGTGCCTGTTGTAAAACAGAAAATGGGTGCGGACCCTGCATCTGTCGCTTTCGATACACTGAGTTCTGCTGTTGCCAACAATGCGGATGTAGTGATTATCGATACGGCCGGCCGCTTACACAATAAAGTAGGCTTGATGAATGAGCTTACCAAGATAAAGAACGTCATGAAGAAGGTAGTACCCAATGCACCGGATGAAGTCCTGCTGGTATTGGATGGTTCTACCGGACAGAATGCTTTCGAGCAAGCCAAGCAATTTACATTGGCTACGGAGGTGACTGCAATGGCTATCACCAAGTTGGACGGAACCGCCAAAGGCGGAGTAGTGATCGGCATCTCCGACCAGTTCAAGATTCCTGTAAAATACATTGGATTGGGTGAAGGCATGGAAGATTTGCAAGTCTTCCGCAAAAATGAATTTGTTGATTCCCTGTTTGGAGAGAATGCATGAAAAGAAAGAGAATAGATATTATAACTTTAGGTTGTTCTAAAAATTTAGTAGACTCGGAGCAGTTGATGCGTCAGCTGGAAGAAGCAGGATACAGCGTAACTCATGATACAGAAAATCCGGAAGGGAGATAGCGGTGATCAACACCTGCGGTTTCATTGGTGACGCGAAAGAAGAGTCTATCAATATGATTCTGGAATTTGCAGAAAGAAAAGAAGAAGGCGACTTGAAGAAACTGTTTGTAATGGGCTGTCTTTCCGAGCGTTATTTACAAGAACTGGCCATTGAAATACCACAGGTAGACAAGTTCTACGGCAAATTCAACTGGAAAGAACTCTTGCAGGACTTGGGAAAAACGTACCATGAGGAATTGTATATTGAGCGTACTTTGACCACTCCCAAGCATTATGCTTATCTGAAGATTTCAGAAGGATGTGACCGCAAGTGCTCTTATTGTGCTATTCCCATTATTACAGGACGCCATATATCCAAGTCGATGGAAGAAATACTGGATGAAGTCCGGTATCTGGTATCGCAAGGGGTAAAGGAGTTTCAGGTGATCGCTCAGGAATTGACGTATTACGGAGTCGATCTGTATAAAAGCAAATGCTGCCCGAATTGATCGAACGTATCTCGGAAATTCCGGGTGTAGAGTGGATTCGTCTGCATTATGCGTATCCGGCACATTTTCCAACGGATTTATTTCGGGTGATGCGGGAACGCGATAATGTCTGCAAATATATGGATATAGCCTTGCAGCATATCAGTGACAACATGTTGAAACTGATGCGTCGGCAAGTAAGCAAAGAAGATACGTACAAGCTGATCGAACAGTTCCGTAAAGAAGTACCGGGTATCCATCTGCGCACTACGCTGATGGTAGGACATCCCGGAGAAACGGAAGAAGACTTTGAAGAGCTGAAAGAATTTGTACGCAAGGCGCGTTTCGACAGGATGGGGGCTTTCGCTTATTCTGAAGAAGAGGGTACTTATGCTGCCCAGCAATATGAAGACTCTATACCACAGGAGGTTAAACAAGCCCGACTGGACGAGCTAATGGATATCCAGCAAGGTATTTCAGCAGAATTGAGCGCTGCAAAAATTGGTCAGCAGATGAAAGTCATCATCGACCGGATCGAGGGAGATTATTATATCGGACGTACGGAATTTGATTCACCGGAGGTAGACCCGGAAGTATTGATCAGTGTTTCCGGAGAAGAACTTGAAGTCGGACAATTCTATCAGGTAGAAGTAACCGATGCGGACGATTTTGATTTATATGCAAAGATATTAAACAAGTATGAATAATAAGGAATTTACATCGGAACTGGCAGACAGACTGGGGTATACTATCAAAGACACTTCTGAACTGATAAGTTCTTTATTGTCTGACATGACACAGGAACTGGAAGACGGGAATGCGATTGCAATACAGGGCTTTGGTTCTTTGAAGTGAAGAAAAAGCGGAGCGCATTTCGATCAATCCGTCCACGAAGCAACGTATGCTGGTTCCTCCTAAATTAGTATTGACGTACAGACCCAGCAATACACTGAAAGACAAGTTTAAATAATATATATTTCCCATTATGAATGAAAGACTGACAATTCAAGACCTTATCGACTTATTGGCGGCTAAACATAGCATGACCAAGAAGGATGCCGAAGCATTCGTCAAAGAGTTTTTCTCTTGATAGAACAAGCCCTGAGAATGAGAAGACTGTGAAAATCAAAGGATTGGGGACTTTCAAACTTGTGGATGTAGATAGTCGGAAAGCGTTAATGTCAACACAGGGGAACGTTTCCAGATAAAAGGTCATACCAAAGTATCGTTTACTCGGACACCAATCTGAGAGATACGATAAATAAGCCTTTTGCACATTTTGAAACGGTAGTATTAAATGAAGGTACGGTATTGGAAGATACCCCTATGGAAGAATCCGATGAGGAGGAAGGTGCGGTTTCTGATACAGAGACTGAAATGATCGACTCTGAAATAGCAGGAAATGAAAATGCCGGTGGAGATATTCAGGAAGAAATACAACTGGAAGAACCTGTAATCGAAGAGCAGCCGACTGCTGAAGCAGTAGCTGTGGCTGAAGTTCCTGAAACTGACGCGAATAAAACCGGTCAACCTGAAACAGAACCGGAACTAATTGCAACAGAAGAACCAGAAGCTGAAGAATTGCCGGAAGTGAAAATTGAACCGAAACCGGAATCTGTATCTGAGGAAGCCCCAGAAGAAGAGCCTGTAGAGGAATCTTCGGAAACTGTTTTGGAACCTGACTTCAGTCCGGTGACAGAGGAACCTGCTAAGGAACAATCGGAAGAAACAATTATAGAAGAGCAGAAACCAGAGACTGAAACAACAGAAGAGGAGGAAGAGAAAACGGTTATTACAGAAAAAGCGGAAGTTACCGCAGAGCAAATTATAGCCCAGGAGCTTCATAAAGCAAATATGGAGCCTGTAACTCCCCAAGAACAGCCGGAAATAGAACAACCGAAGGCCACCTATACTGATAAAGACAGTGATAAAAAGGAAAAATCAGCTATTCCTTATTTAATAGCAACTATTATTATAGTCTTACTACTGTGCGGAGGAGCTATCCTGTTTATTTATTATCCGGATTTGTTCTCATCTTCGTCTGATAAGAATGTGGTTGATATACCGGAAGTTACTCAACCTGTGCAGCCGGAAGCACAGCTTTCAGATACAATTGCACACAAGGATACTGTGGTGGAAGCAGTCCAACCGCAACCTGTTGTCAAGAAGGAACCGACAGCGGAACCTGTCAAAGCAGAAAGTAAACCTGCCCAACAACAACCAGCTGCTTCGGCATATTCGGATTCCGCATCCTACAAGATAACCGGTACCAAAACAAAATACACAATTAAAGAAGGAGAGACTTTAACGAAAGTTTCATTACGCTTTTACGGTACAAAAGCCATGTGGCCATATATCGTAAAACATAACCCGAAAGTAATCAAGAACCCCGATAACGTACCATACGGTACGACAATCGAGATACCGGAACTTACAAAAGAATAAAAACAAAAAACACCTATTCACCCGGCTCATACAGCAATGTATAGCCGGGTGAAATGTTACGTAAGTACAAAAGCGTATGAAAGTACCTTAATCTAAAGATTTCGCATTGTTTTTTAATAAAAATTAGTTGCAATCGTTAATTATATGGCGTACTTTTGGGAGCGAATTTAGAAGCCTTACACACTGGTAAGTCTTACACCTTAATTAATGAGAATTAAATAATAAAATATTAAGTATTTATGGCTGAATCAATTGATATCCGCGAACTGAATGAGCGGATTGAAAGACAAAGTGCTTTCGTTACCAATCTTACGACAGGTATGGACCAAATCATTGTTGGTCAGAAACATTTGGTTGAATCACTGCTTATCGGATTGCTTTCCGACGGACATGTTCTTTTAGAAGGTGTACCCGGTCTGGCAAAAACTTTGGCTATCAAAACACTCGCTTCCCTGATCGACGCGAAATATAGCCGTATTCAGTTCACTCCCGACTTATTGCCGGCCGATGTTATTGGTACAATGGTTTACAGTCAGAAAGATGAATCTTTCAAAGTACAAAGAGGACCTATCTTTGCCAACTTCGTATTGGCGGATGAAATAAACCGTGCTCCGGCCAAAGTACAGAGTGCCTTGCTGGAAGCCATGCAAGAACGTCAGGTTACTATTGGTAAGGAAACATTCATGTTGCCGGAACCTTTCTTAGTATTGGCCACTCAGAACCCGATTGAACAAGAAGGTACTTACCCGCTTCCTGAAGCACAGGTAGACCGTTTCATGCTGAAAGTAGTGATTGACTATCCGAAGCTGGAAGAAGAAAAACTGATTATCCGTCAGAATATCAACGGTGAGAAGTTCAATGTGAAACCTATCCTGAAAGCAGAAGAAATTATCGAAGCCCGCAAGGTGGTTCGCCAGGTTTATCTGGATGAGAAAATAGAACGTTATATTGTAGATATTGTATTTGCTACTCGTTTCCCCGAGAAATACGATCTCAAAGAACTGAAAGACATGATCGGATTTGGTGGCTCACCGCGTGCTTCTATCAATCTGGCGCTAGCTGCCCGCACATACGCTTTCATCAAACGCCGCGGCTATGTAATCCCGGAAGATGTACGTGCTGTTGCGCATGATGTTCTTCGTCACCGTATTGGACTGACATACGAGGCGGAAGCCAACAACATGACTTCGGACGAAATCATCAGCAAGATTCTGAACAAGGTTGAAGTGCCCTAATCTGCCGTAATATTACAATGCAGTAAAAGGTAGTCAAGTGTATTTTACTTAACTACCTGACTACTTACTACTTTAACTACTGTATAAATGGAAACAAGTGAAATATTAAAAAAAGTTCGTCAGATTGAAATCAAGACACGAGGACTGTCTAACAATATCTTTGCAGGCCAATACCATTCGGCTTTCAAAGGTAGAGGTATGTCGTTCTCTGAAGTCCGTGAGTATCAGTTCGGCGACGATATACGCGACATCGACTGGAATGTGACGGCACGATTCAACAAACCTTATGTGAAGGTGTTTGAAGAAGAGCGCGAACTGACAGTGATGTTGATGGTCGATGTTTCCGGAAGTTTGGAATTTGGTACGGTTAAACAACTGAAGAAGGATATGGTAACGGAAATTGCAGCTACTCTTGCATTTTCTGCTATACAAAACAACGATAAAATTGGTGTGATCTTCTTTTCAGACCGGATAGAAAAGTTTATTCCTCCTAAAAAGGGACGTAAACACATTCTATATATTATCCGCGAACTGATTGACTTCCAACCGGAAAGCCGTCGTACCAATATTCGTCTCGCATTGGAGTATCTGACTAATGTAATGAAAAGACGTTGTACAGCGTTTATTCTATCTGACTTCATCGATCAGGATAACTTTAAAAACGCTCTGACTATTGCCAACCGAAAGCATGACGTAGTGGCATTGCAGGTTTACGATAGGAGAGTGAGTGATCTTCCTCCGGTGGGACTGATGCGAATAAAAGATGCGGAAACCGGCCATGAACAATGGATCGATACTTCTTCCAAAGCTGTACGCCGGGCACACCGTGACTGGTGGATAAACAAACAGACCGAACTGAACGACACATTTACCAAAAGTAATGTTGACTCCGTATCTGTGAGAACCGACCAGGATTACGTAAAGGCATTGCTGAATTTATTTGCCAAACGAAATTAATGGAATCAAAGATGAATAGAAATATTATTCTGATAGCATTGTTATGTCTGCTTTCTATAGGTAGAACTGTGGCACAGTCTGTTACAGTGGAAGCTAAGATAGATTCGTTGCAGATATTAATTGGCGAACAGGCGAAAGTACAATTACAAGTAGCGATGGACGCCAAACAACGTGCTGTTTTTCCTGCTTATACCGATACACTGGTGCGAGGGGTAGAAATTATAGAAACCGCCAAACCGGATACACAATTTCTGAATGATCGCCAACGAATGCTGATTACTCAGGAATACATTGTTACCTCGTTTGACTCAGCTCTCTATTATCTTCCGCCGATGCCTGTCACTGTGGATGGCAAAGAATATAGCTCGAAAGCTCTGGCATTGAAAGTATATTCTATGCCAGTTGACACATTGCATCCAGACCAGTTCTTCGGACAGAAAACGGTGATGAAAGCGCCTTTCGCATGGGAAGACTGGTATGGGCTGATCGGTTGCTCATTCCTTGCATTGCCTTTACTCGGCTTATTGATCTATCTGATCATTCGTATACGTGATAACAAACCGATTATCCGTAAGATAAAAGTAGAACCTAAGTTGCCGCCACATCAGGCTGCTATGAAGGAAATCGAACGTATCAAGAATGAGAAAGTATGGCAGAAAGGACAGCCGAAGGCATATTATACGGAATTGACAGATACTCTTCGTACTTATATTAAAGATCGTTTCGGATTCAATGCACTAGAGATGACTTCTTCTGAAATCATCGATAAGTTATTGGAAATGAATGATAAAGAGGCAATATCAGATTTGAAGGAACTCTTCCAGACAGCTGATTTAGTAAAATTTGCCAAGCATGATCCGCAAATGAATGAAAATGATGCGAATTTGATTAATGCAATCGACTTTATCAACGAAACAAAGCAACCGGAAGAGGAGAATCAGAAACCGCAACCAACGGAAATCACAATTATCGAGAAACGTTCTCTGCGTACTAAAATATTATTAATCTGCGGTATTGTATTCTTGTCAGCAGCATTAATAGGTACTTTTGTATATATAGGTATGCAGCTTTATGATCTCTTTGCATAATGTGGTGTGAATACTAAATAGTAAACTGTTAAATCGAAAATAAAATGGTTTTTGCCAATATTGAATATCTGTTTTTGCTATTATTGCTTATACCTTATATTGTATGGTATATCTTGAAGCGAAAGAAAACTGAAGCTGCCCTTCAGATTTCAGATGCACGGGTATACGCGCATACTCCTAAAAGTTATAAGAATTATTTGCTACATGCTCCATTTATACTGCGCGTCATTGCATTGGCTTTGATTATTGTGGTATTAGCGCGTCCGCAAAGCACTAATAAGTGGCAAAACAGCGAAATAGAGGGAATTGATATTATGCTGGCTATCGACGTGTCTACCAGTATGCTGGCGGAAGACTTGAAGCCAAACAGACTGGAAGCTGCTAAAGATGTAGCAGCCGAATTTATTAACGGACGCCCGAATGATAATATTGGTATCACTCTGTTTGCCGGAGAAACATTCACTCAATGCCCGCTGACTGTGGACCATGCTGTATTGCTGGATATGATTCATAATATCAAATGTGGCCTTATTGAAGATGGTACAGCTGTTGGTATGGGAGTTGCAAATGCTGTAACCCGCCTGAAAGACAGTAAAGCGAAATCAAAAGTTATCATCTTATTGACGGATGGTACCAATAATAAAGGAGATATTTCGCCATTGACAGCCGCTGAGATTGCCAAAAGTTTCGGTATCCGTGTGTATACCATCGGAGTGGGTACGAATGGAATGGCTCCATATCCTTATCCGGTCGGTAATACAGTACAGTATATCAATATGCCGGTGGAAATCGATGAGAAAACACTGACTCAGATTGCCGGTACTACCGACGGTAACTATTTCAGAGCTACGAGCAACTCGAAACTGAAAGAGGTATATGAAGAAATTGACAAGTTGGAGAAAACAAAATTGAATGTAAAAGAGTATAGCAAACGGGAAGAAGACTATCGCTGGTTTGCACTGGCTGCTTTCCTTTGTGTACTACTGGAAGTTTTATTGCGTAATTCAATACTCAAGAAAATCCCGTAGGAATGTTTCGTCAATCGTGATTTGTAACATAAAATAGGAAGAAGATGTTTCGATTTGAAGAACCTGCATATTTATATTTATTGCTGCTATTACCGTTTTTAGCAGCTTTCTACTTGTATTCCAATTACAGGAGACGGAGAAATATCCGGCGTTTTGGAGATCCGGAATTGTTAGCACAATTAATGCCGGATGTATCTAAATATCGACCGGATGTGAAATTTTGGCTCATCTTTGCCGCTATCGGCTTATTCTCAGTATTGCTGGCTCGTCCGCAATTTGGTTCCAAGCAGGAAACGGTGAAACGTAAAGGGGTGGAAGTGATTATAGCTCTGGATATATCTAATTCTATGCTGGCGCAGGATGTGCAGCCCAGCCGTTTGGAAAAAGCCAAGAGATTAATATCCAGATTGGTAGATGAATTAGATAACGACAAAGTCGGTATGATCGTATTTGCCGGAGATGCTTTTACCCAGCTACCGATCACGAGCGATTATATTTCCGCCAAAATGTTTTTGGAATCTATCAGCCCATCGCTGATTTCCAAGCAGGGTACAGCAATCGGAGAGGCAATCAACCTGGCAACCCGCAGTTTTACTCCGCAAGAAGGAGTGGGACGTGCTATCATTGTCATCACGGATGGTGAGAATCATGAAGGTGGCGCTGTAGAAGCTGCTAAAGCTGCTGCCGAAAAAGGGATTCAGGTAAGTGTGCTGGGAGTAGGTATGCCCGAAGGTGCTCCTATTCCTGTAGAAGGTACCAATGATTATCGCCGTGACCGCGAAGGTAATGTAATTGTAACCCGTCTGAATGAGGGCATGTGTCAAGAAATAGCCAAAGACGGAAAGGGTATCTATGTACGGGTAGATAATTCTAATTCTGCTCAAAAGGCTATCAGTCAGGAAATAAGTAAGATGGCTAAGTCTGATGTGGAATCGAAAATATATACGGATTTCAACGAACAGTTTCAGGCTATTGCATGGATCATTTTACTATTGTTACTAGCTGAGATGTTAATTTTGGATCGTAAGAATCCATTATTCAAAAACGTTCATCTTTTCTCTAATAAGAAGTAAGCTATGCGTATGTTAAAAATGAAATATATCCTGTTCGCTGCTTTTCTGTTATTGGCTGTTGGTGTTTCGGCACAGAAAGCAGAGCGTGACTATATCCGCAAAGGAAATCGTCTGTTCAATGATAGTGTATTCGTAGATGCAGAGGTTAATTACCGCAAGGCTTTGGAAGTTAATCCTAAATCTGCTGTATCCATGTACAATTTGGGAAATACGCTCTCACAGCAACAAAAGTTTCAGGAAGCCATGGAGCAATATGATTCTGCCAGCAAAATAGAAAAGGATAAAATGAAATTGGCACACATTTACCATAATATGGGGTGCTTTTCAAGCTGGTAAAGATTATGCAAAAGCTGTGGATGCCTACAAAATGTCGTTGCGCAACAATCCTGCAGATCATGAAACACGGTATAACCTGGCACTCGCTCAAAAGATGCTGAAAGACCAACAGAATCAGCAGGATCAAGATCAAAATCAGGATCAGAATAAAGATCAGCAGCAGAAACAAGACCAGAAACAGGACCAAAACAAAGATAAACAGAACGATCAGAAGAAAGACGATCAAAAGGATCAGCAACAACCGCCGAAGCCTGAAAAACAAGATAATCAGATGTCAAAGGAAAATGCTGAGCAGTTACTTAATTCTGTAATGCAAGATGAGAAAGACGTACAGGACAAAGTGAAGAAACAACAGAAGGTTATTCAGGGCGGTCGTCTAGAAAAAGATTGGTAATAATAAAAAGTTGATGATATAAATTTCATAAGCAATGAAAAAACTGATTGTTATATTGATGGCATTGATAGCATATAGCACCCAAGCGCTTGCCGACAAGGTGTCATTCACTGCTTCCGCTCCCGATGTAGTGGTGGTAGGGGATCAATTCAGGCTATCTTATACAGTAACCACACAAAAAGTTAAAGACTTTCAGGCACCGTCTATCAAAGGATTCGACGTCCTGATGGGGCCAAGCCGTTCTCAGCAAAGCAGTACACAGATAATGAATGGTAATGTCACCTCTACAAGTAGTATTACATTCACTTATATATTGATGGCAAATACTGCCGGTGAATATACAATCCCCGGAGCTTCTATTGTAGCTGATGGCAACCAGATGGTTTCAAACTCCGTAAAGGTGAAGGTTTTGCCACAAGACCAGGCTGGTAATGGAGGACAAAATGACGGTAGCTCATCTGCACGCTCTTCATCTGGTACAAGTGTATCTAATCAGGATTTGTTTATTACGGCAACTGCCAGTAAAACGAATGTATACGAGCAGGAAGCATTTGTCCTGACCTATAAAATATACACCAGAGAGCATGACTTGCAATTAAATAATGCCAAACTGCCTGACTTTAAAGGATTTCATTCTCAAGAAATTGAAATGAATGCAAATGCAAGATGGACACAGGAGCATTATAAAGGACGTAACTATAATACGACAATCTATCGCCAATTTGTATTATTTCCCCAGCAACCGGGTAAGTTATTTATAGAACCGGCACAGTTCCAGATGACGGTAGGTAAAGCTGTACAATCTGACGATCCTTTTGATGCATTTTTCAATGGTGGAAGCAATGTAGTTAAAGTACCGAAATCTATCGTTACTCCTAAAATAGCAATTAATGTCAATCCGCTTCCTGCTAGTAAACCTGCAAACTTTTCAGGTGGAGTGGGAGAGTTCAACATTTCTTCTTCCATCAATAGCAAGGAGCTGAAAACTAATGATGCTATCACTATCAAGTTAGTCATCTCCGGAACTGGGAACCTGAAACTGATTTCTAATCCGGAAATTAAATTTCCAGATGACTTTGAAGTATATGATCCAAAGGTGGACAACCAAGTCAGATTAACTCAGGAAGGTCTAACAGGAAATAAAGTTATTGAGTATCTGGCTATTCCAAGACATGCTGGCAATTATAAAATCCCGGGGGTATCTTTCAGCTATTTCGATATCCGTTCAAAATCTTACAAAACGTTGAAAACGGAAGACTATGTAATCAATGTTGAGAAAGGTGCAGGAAATGCTGATCAGGTGATTGCCAATTTCACCAATAAAGAAGACTTGAAAGTATTGGGTGAAGATATCCGTTACATTAAGCAAAATGAAGTTACTCTCCAACCTAAGGGTAGCTTCTTCTATGGCTCAATGACCTATTGGCTATTCTATATCATTCCTGCTCTAGCCTTCATCATCTTCTTTATCATCTACCGCAAACAAGCCGCTGCAAATGCCAATGTTGCTAAGATGAAAACAAAGAAAGCTAATAAGGTAGCAACCAAACGCATGAAACTAGCCGGTAAGTTGCTCTCTGAAAACAAGAAAGATGCCTTCTATGATGAAGTACTGAAAGCATTGTGGGGATATATCAGTGACAAACTTAGTATTCCGGTTTCCCGTTTGTCGAAAGACAATATTGAAGAGAAGCTGAGAAACCATGGAGTAAGTGAAGAACTAATTAAAGAATTCCTGAATGCATTGAATGATTGTGAATTTGCCCGTTTCGCTCCAGGTGATGAAAATCAGGCAATGGATAAAGTTTATTCTTCTTCAATAGAAGTGATAAGCAGAATGGAAAATTCAATAAAACATTAACCCAGAAGAGATTGTGTCATGAAAAAAATATTGTTTTTTATATTATTATCAATGTCAGTCACTTGTTTCGGACAAGGAACTCAAAGCATTGATTCTATACAAACAACCGAAGCTGATTCTATCCATGCGGGTTCACATACATTTTCTGATACGAAATTGGAAGATGTAACAAAAGCCGAAGGAGATTCCGCATATATAAAAGATGATTATGCAACTGCTATCCAAATATATGAATCCTTATTAAAAAATGGGGAATCTGCAGATGTGTACTATAATTTAGGAAACAGTTACTACAAAGCTGGAGAAATAGCAAAAGCCGTACTCAACTACGAACGTGCTTTGCTTATGAAACCAGGAAACAGCGACATCCGTGCCAATCTGGAAGTAGCACGCGCTAAAACAATAGATAAAGTAGAACCTGTTCCGGAAGTTTTCTTTGTATCATGGGCCAAAGCCTTGATAAACAGTATGAGTGTAGACGCATGGGCTACATGGGGAATTGTCTCCTTTATTCTATTTATCATCGCTCTTTACTTCTTTATTTTCTCCAAGCAGATTATACTGAAAAAAGGAGGATTTATATCAGGTATCGTTTTCTTAATTGTTGTAATATGCTCTAATCTTTTTGCTTCAGAGCAAAAAGAACGTTTAGTAAATAGAAGCGAAGCGATCGTCATGAATCCTAGTGTAACAGTTCGCAGCACTCCGAGTGAAAGTGGAACAAGTTTGTTCATCCTTCATGAGGGACGTAAGATCAGTATCAAAGATAACTCAATGAAAGAATGGAAAGAAATTCGCTTGGAAGACGGCAAAGTAGGATGGGTGCCGGCTTCCGCTATTGAAGTGATATAAAATTCGTAAACAGAATTTAGGAATTTAGGAAAAAAGATAAGCAAATAATTTGTTTTATCTTTTTTTTTGCTTAAGTTTATAGCGTGATAAAAAATTAAATACAATATAGTATTAACCATTAAATTTATGAGACATGAGAACAATAACATTTAATGAACTTCGCAAGATTAAAGATTCATTGCCTAGCGGTAGCATGCATAGAATAGCAGACGAACTTGGTTTGCACGTAGATACAGTGCGCAACTTCTTCGGAGGCCACAATTTCAAGGAAGGAAAAAGTGTCGGAATACATCTTGAGCCCGGTCCGGATGGCGGGCTTGTAATGCTGGATGACACAACTGTTCTCGACCGGGCTCTAAAAATTTTAGATGAAATAAACATGAGTATGCAAAAAGAACAAGCTACCGAACCTATGCAAATTTAAAATATAAAACAAGAATCCCAATTGCCCAAACAATTGGGATTTCTTATTTGTTCACCTTCAAAAACTGATTATTATGGAAGATAAATTAGTAACCTTAGCTATTCTGACTTATACAAAAGCTCAGATTCTAAAGAATGTCCTCGAAAATGAAGGAATAGAAACATACATTCATAACGTAAATCAAATACAACCTGTTGTATCTTCAGGAGTACGTCTACGAATTAAAGAAAGTGATCTACCACGTGCATTAAAAAATAACGGAAAGTTCTACCTGGCTATCTGAAAGTATAGTGGGAGAGAAGACACCTAAGGTAGATAATAAATCGAACAAAATTTTAATACCTGTCGACTTCCAGTTATTCGATGAAAGCGTGTGAATTTGGCTTTAATTTGGCTAAAACTGAGAATTCTGAAGTGATTCTATTACATGTTTACTTTACACCGATATACGCTTCGTCATTACCATATGGCGATGTATTCAATTATCAGATCGGAGATGAAGAATCTGTTAAAACAATCATCCAACAGGTCCATTCAGATCTCAACGCACTATCTGATAAGATAAAGGAAAAAGTTGCATCTGGAGAATTTCCGGATATCAAATATAGTTGCATTTTGCGAGAAGGAATTCCAGAAGAAGAAATTTTAAGATATGCCAAGGAGCAGCGTCCTAAGGTTATCATTATGGGAACGCGTGGAAAAAGCCAGAAAGACATTGACTTAATTGGCAGTGTAACAGCTGAAATTATTGATCGAAGCCGCACAGCAGTATTAGCAATTCCGGAAAATACTCCATTCAAAGAATTCAATGAAGTAAAACGTATTGCTTTCTTAACCAATTTTGATCAGAGAGACTTGATTGCTTTTGAAGCATTTTTCAACACTTGGAAATCTTTCCATTTTTCAGTCTCATTAATACATCTGGCTGAATCCAAAGATACTTGGAATGAAATTAAACTTGCAGGTATCAAAGACTATTTCCAAAAACAATATCCCGGGCTTGAAATTCATTATGATGTGGTAATGAATGATAATCTATTAAAAGGACTTGATCAATATATCAAAGATAATCAAATTGATATAATAACATTAACTTCCTATAAGAGAAATATATTTGCACGATTATTTAACCCAAGTATCGCTCGTAAGATGATTTTCCATTCCGATACGCCATTGCTTGTTATTAACGGATGATGGAGAAAGAACGAAAATAAACTGTTTACGTTCAGGGAATAATTATCATTATGTTTAATAGAAAAATAGATAATACTTATAACTAATTTCTCTCTCTTCTCTCTCTAAAACCAAAAGAGGCATTCCAAATGAATTGGTATAGCCTCTTTTTCATTTTCTCACAAAAAGAAATTCATCATTATATATTTTGATAAAAAAAAATCAGAATCATCATTCAAGCTTCTTTATTTGTAAAAACAAAAAAGACTATCCTAATTTAAATTTTGGGATAGTCTTTTTATAAAAACTGAATATAATTATTTCATCATCTTATCGATTTCTTCAAATTCAGGACCCATGTTCAGATTATAGTAAACACGGTAAAGACCCTGTAACCACAAATCTTTCTGATCAGGTTTCAAAGCTCTGGCTTTTTCGTAGAATGGCTTAGCTTCTTCATAGAATTTCTTCACTGTAGCTTGTGCCTCTGCATATTTCGGATCATTGATATCTGTTGTAGCTTTATCAGCATAATCCTGAGCCTTCATCAAATACACTAATCCTACATTAGAATATGCCTCTGCATATTCAGGATCTGCAGCAATAGCTTTCTTGTAGAACTCAATAGCTTTATCATATTCTTTCATATTATGATAAAGATACGCTTTCACATAAAGATACAACTTGTTATTAGCATCAGTAGACAACATTCTATCAGCAAATTCCATTGCTTTAGAAGCTTGGTTAGAGCTAGTATAGTAATCTACCAAATTCGCAAAGAAATAATCATTTCCAGGGAATTTTAAAATACCTTCTTCCAATGATTTAACCCATGCTGCAGTATCACCTTTAGCTTTATATGCATCTGCCATCAATTGCATTGCAAACTTACCGCCATCTTTGTCATCCAAAGCAGCAGGAGCATATTTAATAATTGCATCTTTATCTCCTACTCTGTCAGCAGCCAATGTTGCGTAATATGCTATTTGTGCCAAAAGAGTATCTGTTTTAGCCAAATTTTGCTCTGCCAACATAGGATAAGAAGCTGATTCTACGTATGTTGCAAAGAATTGCAAAGCTTCCTTATTCTTATCAAGGTTAAAGAATTGAATACCACCGTTAATTAAGTTAGGACGTTCAACCAATATAGTTGAAGCATTTGCTTCTTCTATATTTGTTTTAATTTTACCTTTCATTAGGTACTTGAGCTAGATCATCACATTTAGTATAATACTCAAACATTTTTAAAATGCTGTTGTATGCCTTCAATGTGTCAAACGGCTGTTCAGAACACCTTTCTTATCACGTTCTTCTTCAATAAAACGTTTCTGAATAAATCCAGCAACGTCCCATGTGTCAGGAAGATCCTTGGTCTCAGGGTTCTTAATGGCTTCATTAATCAGCTTTCAGCTTGATTAAAATTCGGTTTTACATCACTGGCAATGCTTTTTTTACATTCTTCATTTGAGCGAATGATAAGCTTACGGCCATCAATAAACCATTGAAAATAATACTCTTTTCATGATTGTTGTTTGATTAATTATTAATATTATGTCTATTCCTCAATTTCGTTGTTATTTTCATTAACATCTGTAGCAGTATCTGCATTGTCAACATCCTGATCAGTAGTCAGATCACTGACAATAGTACCTTCTGCTTCTTCTGCGGGAACTTCATCCTCAAGACTTTCTGTCATTACTTTACATACAGAACCAATCTGATCGTTACGTTTTTCAAGATTAATCAGACGAACACCTTGAGTAGCACGTCCCATAATACGGACATCAGCAACTTTCAGACGGATAGTTATTCCGGATTTATTGATAATCATTAAGTCGTTCTCATCAGTCACTGACTTAATTGTTACCAACTTACCTGTTTTTTCAGTAATATTCATGGTCTTTACACCCTTACCACCGCGATTAGTCTTACGATAATCTTCAATTTCAGAGCGTTTACCATATCCCTGTTCAGAAACAACCATTACGGATTCTGTTTCCAAATCTTTTATACATATCATTCCTATTACTTCATCCTGACCATCATTATCCAATGTAATACCACGTACACCTGTAGCCGTACGTCCCATTACACGAACTGCAGCTTCATGGAAACGAATAGCCCGACCATTACGATTAGCAATAATGATTTCATTATTACCATTCGTCATTCGAACTTCAATTACACTGTCATCCTCACGAATTGTAATAGCATTTACACCATTCTGACGCGGGCGTGAATATTGTTCAAGCAATGTCTTCTTGATAACACCTTTCTTCGTACAGAATAATACGTAATGACTATTGATATATTCAGTGTCATCCAGGCTCTTAACACGCAAATATGCAGTAACACTGTCATCAGAGTCAATATTTAACAGGTTTTGTATAGCACGTCCTTTGGAATTCTTCGTTCCTTCCGGTATCTCATAAACTTTCAGCCAATAACATTTACCTTTTGTGTAAAGAACATCATGGTATTGTGCATAGTAGCCGGATATATATGCTCTACAAAGTCCGCATCACGAGTTTCTGTTCCCTAGAGCCCCCCACCACGATTCTGCGCACGGAATTCTGTTAATGGCGTACGTTTGATATATCCCATATGAGATATTGTGATAATCATCTGATCATCAGCATAGAAGTCCTCCGGATTAAACTCTTCGGAAGAATAAACGATTTCAGAACGACGTTCGTCACCATATTTCGCTTTAACTTCCAATAATTCATCTTTCATCACCTTACGACATACCTCATCATCAGCCAAAATGCTTTCCAAATAAGCAATCTGTTTCATGATTTCTTCGTATTCAGCATGAAGCTGATCCTGCATCAGACCAGTCAACTGACGCAAACGCATCTCTACAATTGCACGTGACTGTATTTCTGTCAGATTAAAACGTTCTATCAAACCTGCAATAGCATCATTTGGAGTCTTAGCTGCACGAATAATACGAATAACTTCATCAATATTATCAGAAGCAATGATTAAACCTTCAAGGATATGTGCACGTTCCTTTGCTTTACGCAGATCGAACTGAGTACGGCGGATAACTACTTCGTGCCTGTGCTCTACGAAGTATTTAATCATATCTCTCAGATTCAATGTCTTAGGACGTCCGTGAACCAATGCAACATTATTCACACCGAAGGAAGTCTGTAAGGCTGTCATCTTATACAGCTTATTCAGCACTACACTTGCATTAGCATCACGTTTTACATCGATAACGATACGCATACCGTCACGGTCAGACTCGTCGTTTGCATTCGAGATACCTTCTATTCTCTTATCGTTAACAAGATCAGCAATATATTTGATCAGTTCAGCCTTATTAACATTATAAGGGATCTCAGTCACTACGATTTTATCATGTGTCTGTCCGGTTTCAATTTCCGCTTTTGCACGCATTACTACACGTCCACGACCTGTCAGATATCCTTCACGTAATACCATATATATGAATCCGAGCTATAGTCATCAGATGTTTTCCTGATTATTATATGCATCATCAATTACTTCGAAAGATTAATACGCAATACCGGAAGCACCATTAACCAAAAGATTAGGAATCAATTCGGCTCATATTATCCATCGCTCACCTAACTTGTTTAGACGAGCCTCCGTATAACGCATGGCAGCGGGGCTATCACCATCTACAGAACCAAAGTTACCTTGGCCATCTACTAAAGGATAACGCATTGCCCATTCCTGAGCCATACGCACCATAGCATAATAAACTGAAGAGTCTCCATGCGGATGGTACTTACCCAGTACTTCACCCACAATTCTTGCAGATTTTTTATAAGGTTTGTCTGAAGTATTACCCAATTCCATCATTCCGTATAAAATTCTACGGTGAACGGGCTTAAATCCATCTCTAACATCCGGAAGGGCACGTGAAACAATGACCGACATGGAGTAGTCAATGTACGATGACTTCATTTCCTCCTCGATGTTAATCTTTATAATTCTGTCTTGTTCAAGCATTTAAAATGATTATTAATTATACATTGTATGGTCTGTGAAAAACCACGCTAAAGTACTACTTTTCCACGATATACGAAAGTTTTTCCGAAGAAAGTTTTTTTCTGCTTGAAGGACAGTCTGTTTGTCTATATTTAGTTATTAAAATTAAAAATTTCAAGGAACGGATTGACTTCTAACCATTAATATTAGAAAAAGAAATGAGAAAAAGAATAAATACTACCATTAAGGAGACTATATCTGTGAAAAACAGGGAGTGGTATTTGTTATACCTTATATATATAATACAAAGCATTGTTTTATGGCACGCCATTTGTAGATATAAGAAATAAAGCAAATATGCAATACAAACTTGATTAAATGCGTATATTTGCCAGTAAATAACCCTTAGAAGAAAGGAAAAAGTATGAATAATCAATTCTCACAAAGAGTTTCCGACATTATCGTCTATAGCAAGGAAGAAGCTAACCGGTTGAGGAGTAGGCATATCGGACCTGAGCACCTACTTCTGGGATTGCTTCGTGACGGTGAAGGAAAAGCTATCGAGATATTGTCAAAACTCAACACCAATTTAGCTGCAGTAAAGCAGCAGATTGAAGCTCGGCTGAAGACAGAAGCTGATGATATGCTATTGCCTGATGCAGAGATACCGTTGTCTAATGACGCGGCAAAAATATTAAAAATGTGTATTTTAGAAGCACGTGGAATGAGAAGTAATATAGCTGATACAGAGCATGTTTTGTTAGCGATCCTAAGAGAAAGAAACAATATGGCTGCTTCCGTGCTCGAAGCTAATGACGTTAATTACGTGAAAGTGTTGGAACAAGCCACATTGCAACCGGATGTAAATTCCGGCATGGGATTCCCGGAAGACGATGATGATGAAGAAATGTCATCTCCCCGATCTGGTGGAAGCGGTTCTGAAGAACGCCAGCAACAGGCGCAAACAGCTTCAAAAAAACCGGCTAATGACACGCCTGTACTTGACAATTTCGGTACAGATATGACAAAAGCGGCAGAAGAAGGACGTTTGGACCCTGTAGTAGGCAGAGAAAAGGAAATTGAACGCTTGGCTCAAATCCTGAGTCGCCGTAAAAAGAACAATCCGATTCTGATCGGTGAACCTGGTGTAGGAAAATCAGCAATCGTTGAAGGACTTGCTTTGAGAATTATTCAAAAGAAAGTCTCACGCATCTTGTTTGATAAGCGAGTAGTAGCTCTTGACATGACCGCAGTTGTGGCAGGAACAAAATATCGTGGTCAGTTTGAAGAGCGTATTCGTTCCATTCTCAACGAGTTACAAAGGAATCCAGAATGTAATCCTGTTCATTGATGAGATCCATACAATTGTAGGTGCAGGTTCTGCAGCCGGTTCAATGGATGCAGCCAATATGCTGAAACCTGCATTGGCACGCGGTGAAATACAATGTATTGGTGCTACTACCCTTGATGAATACCGTAAGAATATAGAAAAAGACGGCGCTTTGGAACGTCGTTTCCAAAAAGTTATGGTGGAACCCACTACTGCTGCCGAAACTCTTCAGATTCTGCGTAACATCAAGGATAAATACGAAGATCATCATAACGTGAGCTATACAGATGAAGCATTGGAAGCTTGTGTCAAGTTGACAGACCGTTATATTACGGACCGTAACTTCCCCGATAAAGCTATTGACGCTTTGGATGAAGCAGGATCACGTGTACATCTGACCAACGTCAATGTACCCAAGGAAATCGAAGAGCAGGAAAAACTCATCGAAGAAGCTAAAAGCAAGAAAAATGAAGCTGTGAAATCGCAGAATTTTGAACTCGCTGCCAGTTTCCGAGATAAGGAAAAAGAGCTCACGCTTCAGTTGGACGAAATGAAACGAGAATGGGAAAACAGTCTGAAAGAGAATAGACAGACTGTTGATGCAGAGGAAATTGCCAATGTTATTTCTATGATGTCCGGCATTCCGGTACAGCGTATGGCACAAGCCGAAGGAATCAAGCTAGCTGGCATGAAGGAGGATCTGCAATCGAAAGTAATCGCACAGGATCCGGCGATAGAGAAACTGGTCAAGGCTATTTTAAGAAGCCGTGTGGGATTGAAGGATCCCAATAAGCCCATTGGAACCTTTATGTTCTTAGGTCCGACTGGTGTAGGTAAAACCCATTTAGCCAAAGAATTGGCAAAATATATGTTCGGTCTTCCGATGCACTGATTCGTATAGACATGAGCGAATTTATGGAAAAATTCACTGTCTCACGTCTGGTTGGAGCTCCTCCGGGATATGTAGGATATGAAGAAGGCGGACAATTAACTGAAAAAGTACGTCGCAAACCTTATTCTATCGTCTTGCTTGATGAGATCGAAAAAGCACATCCGGATGTGTTCAATCTCCTTCTTCAAGTGATGGACGAAGGCCGTCTGACTGACAGTTATGGCAGAATGGTTGATTTTAAAAATACAGTTGTTATCATGACTTCCAATATTGGTACCCGCCAGTTAAAGGAGTTTGGACGTGGTGTAGGCTTTGCTACACAAAGCCGTCTGGATGACAAAGAGTTCTCGCGAAGTGTTATACAAAAAGCATTAAATAAATCATTCGCGCCCGAATTTATCAACCGTGTCGATGAAATCATAACATTTGACCAACTCTCTTTGGAAGCTATCACGAAAATCATTGATATTGAGCTAAAGGGACTATATGATCGTATTGAATCTATTGGATATAAGCTAGTTATTGATGATGAAGCTAAAAGATTCGTGGCCGAAAAAGGATACGATGTGCAATTCGGAGCCCGCCCTTTAAAACGAGCTATTCAAACCCATTTGGAGGATGGACTGTCAGAACTCATTATAACTTCTTCTCTGAAAGAAAAAGATGTCATTCAAGTCTCTCTGAATAAAGAGAAAGGTGAATTGGAGATGAAAGTTATTGCATCTTGAAAGAAGATTACTTAAATAAGATAAGTCATAAAATATGCCAGAATGTCAGACCTTAGGGTCTGGCATTTTTTTTGTCTCTATCTGAACAAATATCAATTAAAAACATTCTAATAAATAAACCAAAAAAATATACGTTATTATGCAAAAAGGTAATATTGGGGTTACAACAGAGAACATTTTCCCTATCATCAAAAAGTTCTTGTACAGTGACCATGAAATTTTTCTTCGCGAATTAGTGTCTAATGCAGTAGATGCCACTCAGAAACTAAATACCCTTGCTTCCATTGGGGAGTTTAAAGGTGAACTGGGCGATCTGACAATTCACGTTGAATTAGGTAAAGACACTATTACTATCTCCGACCGTGGTATTGGCCTGACTGCAGAAGAAATAGAAAAGTACATCAATCAGATTGCATTTTCAGGAGCGAATGATTTTCTGGAAAAATACAAAGATGATGCAAATGCAATCATCGGACATTTCGGTTTAGGCTTCTATTCTGCCTTTATGGTTGCAAAAAAGGTTGAAATTATCACCAAATCCTACAGAGACGAAGCACAAGCTATAAAATGGACTTGCGATGGTAGCCCTGAATTCACTATTGAAGAAGTAGATAAGGCAGATCGTGGTTCAGATATCATCTTATATATCGATGACGATTGCAAAGAATTCCTCGAAGAAGCACGTGTTTCTGAGCTTCTGAAGAAATATTGCAGCTTCCTTCCTGTCCCCATTGCATTCGGGAAGAAGAAAGAATGGAAAGATGGAAAACAGGTAGAAACCACTGAAGACAATATTATTAACGACACTACTCCTTTGTGGACTCGTAAGCCGAGCGAACTGTCGGACGAGGATTATAAGTCGTTCTATACCAAGTTGTACCCGATGTCAGACGAGCCATTATTTTGGATTCATCTGAATGTGGATTATCCGTTCCATCTGACTGGTATCCTCTACTTCCCGAAAGTAAAGAGCAATATTGAGCTGAATAAAAATAAGATTCAGTTATATTGCAACCAAGTATATGTAACGGATTCCGTAGAAGGAATTGTACCGGACTTCCTGACTTTATTACATGGAGTTATTGATTCCCCGGATATTCCATTGAATGTATCCCGTTCTTATTTGCAAAGCGACTCGAATGTGAAGAAGATTTCTACCTATATCACGAAGAAAGTTTCCGACCGCCTGCAATCGATTTTCAAGAACGACCGCAAACAGTTTGAAGAGAAGTGGAATGATTTGAAAATATTTATCAATTACGGCATGCTTACTCAAGAGGATTTCTATGAGAAAGCGCAAAAATTCGCCCTTTTCACCGATACAGATAACAAACATTATACATTTGAAGAGTATCAGACCCTTATTAAAGATAATCAGACAGACAAAGATGGAAATCTGATCTATTTGTATGCTAATAATAAAGATGAACAATTCAGTTATATCGAGGCTGCCACCAACAAGGGATACAATGTTCTGCTTATGGATGGTCAATTAGATGTAGCTATGGTAAGTATGCTGGAACAGAAGTTTGAGAAATCCTTTCACCCGTGTAGACAGCGATGTGATCGACAACCTTATCATCAAAGAAGACAAGAAAAACGAGACACTGGAAGGAGAAAAGCAAGAAGCTATCACAACTGCTTTCAAGAGCCAGTTACCCAAAATGGATAAAGTTGAGTTCAATGTAATGACACAGGCATTGGGAGACATTTCAGCTCCGGTGATGATTACTCAAAGCGAGTATATGCGTCGTATGAAGGAAATGGCAAATATTCAGGCCGGAATGAGCTTCTATGGGGAGATGCCGGATATGTTCAATCTGGTTCTGAACTCCGACCATAAGCTTATCAAGCAAGTGCTTGACGAAGAAGAAGCAGCTTGTCACCCTGAAGTAGCTCCTATACAAACAGAGATGAATAGTGTCAGCAAGCGTCGCAACGAACTAAAAGACAGCCAAAAGGACAAGAAGGAAGAAGATATTCCTACTGCGGAGAAAGATGAACTGAATGAGCTGGATAAAAAATGGGATGAACTGAAAAATAAAAAAGAAGGCATCTTTGCAGGATATGCCAGCAACAACAAGGTAATCCGCCAACTCATCGACCTGGCTTTATTGCAGAACAATATGCTAAAAGGTGAAGCTCTGAACAACTTCGTGAAGCGCAGTATTGAGCTGATTTAATACCGCCCCTTTATTTATAACATAAATCAATGAAAGAGCATTCAACACTAAAACGTGTTGCAATGCTCTTTTTTCATCATAAAACGAACGCTAAAATATCGATAAATTGGAAAGTATTGCATATATTTGAACACTAAATGATAAATACTTCAATTGTTTGATTTGGGTTATGAGAAAAATACTTTTAGTGTTAATTGCTATATGGTTATTCATGCCGACTGTCTGCGCCCAAAAAGTAGGTCTTGTCTTAAGTGGTGGCGGTGCCAAAGGATTGACACACATCGGCATCATTCGCGCCTTAGAAGAAAATAACATTCCTATCGATTATATTACAGGAACTTCCATGGGGGCCATTATCGGCTCTCTTTATGCGATGGGGTATTCTCCTGATGATATGGAAGAATTATTGAAGTCAGAGGACTTTAAAAGATGGTATTCAGGACAAATAGAAGAGAAATACGTATACCACTTCAAGAAAAATGTCCCGACACCGGAGTTTTTTAATATCCGTTTCTCATTCAAAGACTCATTAAAAAACTTCAAACCACAATTTCTGCCCACAAGCGTAGTAAATCCCATACAGATGAATCTGGTTTTTGTAGATTTGTATGCACGCGCTACAGCTTCGTGTAAAGGCGATTTCGACAAGTTATTCGTTCCTTTCCGATGCATAGCTTCTGATGTCTACAATAAAAAGCAACTCGTAATGAGAAACGGAGATTTGGGAGATGCCGTCCGAGCTTCCATGAGCTTTCCCTTTATGTTTAAGCCTATAGAGATTGACAATGTGCTGGCATATGACGGAGGAATCTACAATAATTTCCCAACAGACGTTATGAGAGACGATTTTCATCCGGATATTATAATTGGAAGTGTGGTATCTACAAACCCCACCAAACCCAAGGAAAATGACCTCATGAGCCAGATAGAAAACATGGTCATGCAAAAAACCGATTATTCTATTCCGGATTCAATGGGTATTCTGATGACATTCAAATATGACAATGTCAGCTTGATGGATTTCCAGCGAATAGATGAATTGCATGATATCGGATATAACCGAACCATAAGCATGATGGATTCTATAAAAAGCCGTATACAAAGGAGGGTTAATTTGGATAATATACGTTTGAGAAGAATGGTATACCGAAGCAACTATCCGGAATTACGCTTTAAAAACATCATTATTGATGGAGCCAATCCCCAACAACAGGCATATATTAAAAAAGAATTTCATAGCTCTGACAATAAGGAATTCACTTACGAAAACTTGAAAGAAGGCTATTTCCGGCTGCTTTCAGACAACATGATTTCCGAGATCATCCCGCATGCCGTATACAATCCGGAGGATGAAACATATGACCTGCATTTAAAAGTCAAACTGGAGAATAATTTTGCCGTACGATTAGGTGGGAATATTTCCACATCCAACTCGAACCAAATTTATCTCGGTCTCAGCTATCAGGATTTAAATTACTATGCGAAAGAATTTCTTTTTGACGGTCAACTCGGGAAAGTCTATAATAATGCGCAATTCATGGCTAAGATCGACTTTTCTACTGCGATCCCGACCTCTTACCGCTTTATCGCATCTATTACTACTTTCGACTATTTTAAGAAAGACAAGTTATTTTCCAGGAATGACAAGCCAGCATTTAATCAGAAAGACGAACGCTTCCTTAAACTTCAGGTCGGACTACCTTTTCTTTTAAGCAAACGAGCTGAGTTTGGAATAGGGATCGCCAGAATAGAAGACAAATATTTCCAGAGAAATATCATCGATTTTGAGAAAGACAGATTCGACAGAAGCCGTTATGATTTATTCGGCGGCTCTATCAGCTTCAATGGAAGTACGCTTAATTCACGGCAATACCCGACACAAGGCTACAAAGAAGCTCTTGTTGCACAGATATTCATGGGACGGGAAAGATTCTATCCCGGTGAAGAGACCAAAGGAGTTCAAATAAATAAAGAACACCATTCCTGGCTGCAATTATCATATATGAAAGAAAAATACCATACAATGAGCGAACACTGGGTTTTGGGATGGTATTTAAAAGCTTTGTACGCTTCCAAGAACTTTTCCGAGAATTATACGGCGACTATGATGCAAGCAGGTGAGTTTTCACCTACTCTACATAGCAAACTCACCTATAATGAAGCTTTCCGCGCCAATCAATTTGTGGGAGCCGGCATTCGTCCCATCTATCGCCTCAATCAAATGTTCCATCTGCGAGGTGAATTTTATGGTTTTATGCCTATATATCCGATTGAAAGAAACTCATTAAATAAGGCATATTATGGAAAAGCCTTCTCTAAATTCGAATATTTAGGAGAAATTTCTGTTGTGTGTCAATTACCGTTCGGAGACATCTCTGCTTATGTAAATCATTATAGCTCACCGAGAAGGGAGTGGAATGTCGGGTTAAGTATCGGTTTCCAACTGTTTAATTACCGTTTCATCGAATAATTTTCTACAAAAAAAAGTCGCCGAATGCTTGCTAATTCGGGAAAAGTACGTATCTTTGCACCCGTTAAAACGAAACAATGGTCGCGTAGCTCAACTGAATAGAGTAGCTGACTACGGATCAGCCGGTTACAGGTTTGAATCCTGTCGCGATCACTTTTTCGGAAAAACAGAATGGCCGCGTAGCTCAACTGAATAGAGTAGCTGACTACGGATCAGCCGGTTACAGGTTTGAATCCTGTCGCGGTCACTTCTACCAACATTTAACAAGGTCGCGTAGCTCAACTGAATAGAGTAGCTGACTACGGATCAGCCGGTTACAGGTTTGAATCCTGTCGCGATCACCAAAATCCTCTGCATTTTTTGTGGAGGATTTTGTTTTTTACCCCATTCCATCGAAGAAATCCGGCATCACGAGAAAGAAAATTAAACGGTCGTTTTACCACAAATGACTGCAACTTTTGCATAAATCAAGCGGTTGTGTTATCTAAATCGAGCGGTCATTTCGGCCCAGTCCGATATTTTAAATCAAACGACCGTATAATTATGTACAATCAATAGGATGTTTTATAAAAACACTTTAATAGTTATTTTCAAACATCAAGAAGTTTATTTTCAAACATTGGGAAGTTTAAAGAGTGCATGGCAACATATGTTGAAACATGCACTTTCATCTTCACCTTTTGCTCGAAAGCACTATAAACAAGTGGATACAGGATGAAGGAAAAGCGTTTCACTTTTATACTACATTAGGTTATCAAATATGCTATTAGGTTATCGGATTTTGCTATTAGCTAATCAAATTATGCTAATAGCAAAAAAATAGAAAGAACTAAAAAATCCCCCTTCACCTTGTATCTGCCTGTTCATGGGAGACATGACAAAAAGGTGAAGGAGGAATACCTATTTATAAAATGTATGGAGAATCGATACTTCTCAGTATATCAGATCAGCATTTAATATTCAGTTCGTTCAAGACTTTACGTATTGCCTCAAATGTCGTAATTCGAGTCGGAACCAACGGCAATCGAAGTTTATTTTCAATCATCCCCATTGCATTCAGCATAGATTTTACTCCTGCCGGATTTCCATCCACAAACAAAAGATCAAATAGCTCAGTAAATCGATGATGAATAGTGAGTGCATTAGCAAAATCACCTTGAAGCGCCAAACGTGTCATACGACTGAATTCACGCGGGAAAGCATTGCCGATTACAGAGATCACTCCAACAGCTCCCAAGGTTATTAATGGAAAAGTAATACCGTCATCACCGGAAATAACATTGAAATTATCCGGTTTATTCTTGATAATGTCATCCATTTGAGTAATATTACCGGAAGCTTCTTTAATAGCGATTACATTACTAAAATTACGGGCAATGCGCAAGGTTGTCTCAGCAGTCATATTTACTCCTGTACGCCCCGGCACATTATATAGCACGATAGGAAGTTCCGTAGCTTCCGATATGGCTTTATAATGCTGATAAATTCCCTCTTGCGATGGCTTATTATAATATGGCACTACAGACAATATAGCGTCAACTCCTGTAAAATCGTCATTTTTCAATGTTTCTACTATTGCGCGTGTATTGTTACCGCCTACACCCAGCAAAATAGGAATTCTTCCGTTAACGCGGTCAATCACCATCTTTTTGATGGTTTTCTTCTCTTCCTCGGTAAGAGTCGGTGTTTCGGCTGTAGTCCCCAGCACACACAAGAAATCCGCATTATTCTGCAATAGATAGTCTACCAAACGCATCAACGCATCATAATCAACGCTTTCATCCTCTTTGAAAGGAGTAATCAGTGCTACCCCCATTCCTTTCAATTTAGTCTGTATCATGAGTTTTAATTATAATCTCTAATTTTATTAGGCGCAAAAGTACGAATATTTTTCATATCTTACGATATAAGTTTCAGAAATTCGTCCTCGCTTAGTATGGTTACTCCAAGTTTTTTTGCTTTTTCCAGTTTGGCTGGCCCCATATTGTCACCGGCAAGGATAAAACTGGTCTTAGCAGAGATACTTCCCACATTCTTACCGCCATTTTTCTCAATAAGGTCTTTATATTCGTCCCGTGAATGATGCGTAAATACGCCGCTGATCACAATAGACTGACCGGCTAATTTATCCGTATATCCACTCATATCTTCTTCTGTACGATAGAGCTGTAACCCAGCCTCTTTTAACCTGCCAACTAACTCTCGGTTAGACTCATTTGAGAAATACAGAAGAATGCTTCGCGCTATTTTTCCCCGATTTCATCGATACTTATCAGCTTTTCAAGGTCAGCCTGTTGCAGCTCGTCAATGTCTCCGAACGACTTGGCTATTTTCTTTGCTACCGTCTCGCCAACAAACCGAATTCCCAAAGCAAAGATGACGCGTTCAAAGGAACTGTCTTACTCTGCTCAATCCCCGTAATAATATTCTCAGCAGATTTTTCTCCCATACGATCCAACCCTTTGATATCATCGGCTTTCAATTCATACAAATCCGCCGTATTATGAATCAACCCCAAACGATAGAACATATCCACCGTTTCAGGACCCAACCCATCAATATTCATGGCTTTCCGACTAATAAAATGCTCTATTCTACCTTTAATCTGAGGGGGACATGCAGTTTCATTAGGACAATAATGGGCAGCTTCGCCTTCATATCTAATTAATTTGCTGCCACATTCGGGGCAATTGGTAATAAACCTGACCTTCTCACCAAGCATAAAGCTACGGGCATCTTTATCCACTCCTGTAATTTTAGGAATGATCTCGCCACCTTTTTCTACATAAACCATATCTCCGATATGCAAATCAAGCCCTTCAATAATATCTGCATTATGCAATGAAGCACGTTTGACAATCGTTCCGGATAGCTGAACAGCATCTAAGTTGGCAACAGGAGTTACAGCGCCTGTTCTGCCTACCTGATAAGTTACCATATTCAATCGTGTCAATGCACGTTCTGCCTGAAATTTATAGGCAATTGCCCATCTGGGTGATTTCGCCGTAAAACCAAGATTCTTTTGTTGTCTCAGACTATTTACCTTCAAGACGATTCCATCAGTAGCTACAGGCAGATTCTTTCGTTCTACATCCCAATAATTGATAAATTCAAAAACCTCTTCCAACGTCTGGCATTTACGCGTCAAATCAGAGATTTTAAATCCCCATTTTGCGGCTTCCTGAAGATTTTCATAATGTCCGTCACAAGGCAGATTATCTCCCAAAAGATAATATAAATACGCATCCAGCTTGCGAGAAGCTACAATAGAAGAATTCTGAAGCTTCAATGTTCCTGAGGCTGCATTTCTCGGATTAGCGAAAAGCGGCTCCTCACGTGCTTCTTTTTCGCGGTTCAACTCCTCAAATACTTCCCAGGGCATAAGAATTTCCCCACGAATCTCAAAAGAAGAAGGATAATTGTCACCATGGAGCACAAGTGGAATAGAACGGATTGTCTTTACATTATCTGTCACATCATCGCCCTTTTCTCCATCTCCGCGTGTAACGGCACGAACCAGTTTTCCATCTTCGTAGGTCAGAGAAATGGAAGTACCATCATATTTCATCTCACAGCAAATCTCAAAATCCTCATTCAACGCTTTTCGTACACGCTCATAAAAATCTGTAACTTCGCTTTCAGAGTACGTATTTGCCAAAGACAACATAGGGTATTTATGCGCAACCTGCGTGAAATTCTTGCTAATGTCACTGCCGACACGCATAGTGGGCGAATTTTCATCTTTATATTCCGGATGTGCCAGCTCCAGATCCTGGAGTTCACGCATCTTATCATCAAACTCCTTATCTGAAATTTCGGGAGCATTCAAAACGTAATAATTATAGTTATGCCGATGAAGTTCAGCACGCAATTCCTCTATTTTTTCCTTTATATCCATATTTCTTCGATTGTTTAAGGCAAAAATACAGGTTTATCTTTGAATATTTGTACTTTTGCGAAAAATTATAAAGATTATGCGTATTGACATTATAACAGTTTTACCCGAGATGATTGAAGGCTTCTTCAATTGTTCCATCATGAAACGAGCTCAGGATAAGGGACTTGCAGAAATACATATCCACAATCTGCGCGATTATACCGAAGACAAATATCGTCGTGTCGATGATTATCCTTTTGGCGGATTCGCCGGCATGGTCATGAAGATAGAGCCTATCGAACGCTGCATTAACGCTCTGAAGGCTGAACGCGACTATGATGAAGTGATTTTTACGACCCCCGACGGAGAACAGTTCAATCAGCCAATGGCCAACAGCCTTTCTTTGGCCCAAAACCTGATTATCCTTTGCGGACATTTCAAAGGTATTGATTATCGTATCCGTGAACACCTGATCACCAAAGAAATCAGTATCGGAGATTATGTGCTGACAGGAGGCGAACTGGCAGCAGCAGTCATGGCGGACGCAATTGTCCGTATCATCCCCGGAGTGATTTCAGATGAACAGTCGGCACTTTCTGATTCTTTTCAGGATAATCTGTTGGCGGCACCTGTATATACTCGTCCTGCCGACTATAAAGGCTGGAAAGTACCCGATATTTTGTTATCCGGGCATGAAGCAAAAATAAAAGAATGGGAGCTACAGCAATCTTTAGAACGAACCAAAAAACTTCGCCCTGACTTACTGGAAGACTAAAAATATATGTAAATAAAAACGACGGTGAAAAATATGAGAATTTTCACCGTCGTTTTTATTTATGTTCTATAAGAAAGACAAATCTGTTATTTTACTCTTCGCACTGGGAATCTCTTTTCATCTATCATTCCGGTACTGATTTTATTCAATATACTTAAAAAGTAAAATAGCATTTTTCTTTCGTATTATATGCGAAGGGTTATTGTATGTTTTCAATTATACCTCAAGCGCACCAATAATTTCTTTTACTGACTTACATCCGTGTCTTTCCAAGTAATTATTTATACCATCTTCAACTTTAATTGTAACAGCCGGATCTATAAAATTTGCCGTACCAATCTGGATCGCAGAAGCACCGGCAAGCATGAACTCAACAGCATCTTTCCAGTTCATAATACCTCCCAAGCCTATGACAGGAATATTTACCACCTTTGCAACTTGCCAAACCATACGCAAGGCAATCGGTTTCACAGCAGCACCGGACATTCCTCCTGTCACAGTTGACAGAATAGGACGTTTACGTTCCGCATCAATAGCCATTCCCAGCAATGTATTGATTAATGATACACTATCCGCACCACTTTCTTCTGCTGCACGGGCAATTTCTGTGATATCAGTAACGTTCGGAGAGAGTTTAACTATAAGTGTCTTTTTGTAAGCTGCACGTACCGCTTTTACTACTTCAGAAGCACCTTTTGCTGACACACCAAAAGCCATACCTCCTTGCTTTACATTAGGGCACGAGATATTTAGTTCTATAGCAGGAATTTTGTCAAGTTCATTAATGATCTCTGCAGTTTTCACATAATCCTCAATAGCAGACCCTGACACGTTTACAATCATATTCGTTTGAATGTCTCTTATACGAGGATATATCTGTTCCACAAAGTAGTCAACTCCCTTATTTTGCAGTCCTACAGCGTTTAACATACCGGAAGGAGTCTCTGCCATACGAGGATATGGATTACCTTCACGTTTGTGAAGAGTAGTTCCTTTTACAATAATACCGCCTATTCGCGCTATATCAATGAAATCCGAGAACTCTTCACCATATCCAAATGTACCAGATGCAGTCATCACCGGGTTCTTCATCTGCAATTCACCAATGTTTACACTTAAATCTGCCATAGTAGTTTATTTATATTAAAAACAGGACCTTCTTTACATACACACAAATGTCCTTCTGTCGTATTTTCCACACAACAGAGACATGCTCCAATTCCACAAGCCATTGTATTTTCCAAAGAAACTTCACATTCTATCTGATTACTTTTGGCATATTTTGCCACAGCCATCATCATCGGTTTAGGACCACAAGTATAAATCTGCTCAAAATGTACCTGATTTAATATAGAATGCTGGGTGACGTATCCTTTTTCTCCGTGACTTCCGTCTTCTGTAGTAGTATATACCTCTCCATATTTAACAAATTCTTCCAGCTGCAACAAGTCTTTATTGCTACGAGCCCCTAAAAGGAAGGTAGGTTTATGACCATTTTTCGCCAATTGTTCACCTAAATATAACATAGGGGCTGTTCCGACACCTCCGCCCACAAGCATCAAAAGCTTATCAGAAGGCTTTTGAGGCATTGTATAGCCATTCCCCAAAGGAAGTACTACGTTGATCACATCGCCCGAATTTACTTCTGCTAAACGTCTTGTTCCGTCTCCAATCAACTGAATAAGGAACCACACTTCGTTTTGTCGCTTGTCTACAAAATTAATAGAAATAGGACGGCGTAAAAATGTAGTAGATGAACCGTCCACCCGAAGTTCGGCAAACTGCCCCGGCAACATCTCGGGCAGCAATGACTGAGATGTCAATTTCAGCAATACATAGTTTGCATTCAATCTGATATTCTCAGTAACTGTCAGATCTAAAATAAATTTCTTCATGTATGGATATAAAAGTATAAATTCGTATTCCGGTGCAAAGATACAGGAATTTGCTCAAACCACCGATTTTACCTCTCATTTTTCAGGTCGAAAGGTTTCATAAGTATTATCATCAAAGAATATTCTTATTTCAGTGATTTTTCTGGCAGGCTTTTCTATGTACCTAATCTCCTGTTTTACAATCTCTTTAGGTGCATTTTCGGCTGTTCTTAATGCCATTTCCTTGCGATTTTCCGGATTAATCGTCTCTTTGGACGGATTTACAGGATTCTCATCAAACAAAGAAGGCTGATAATCTCCATTGGAAGAAACTGCAGAAGCATCTTCTGCAGATGCTATCATTTCGCCTTTACCATAAAGCAACCATTCAAGATTTACATAATTATAGGTCTGATGTACCTTCATTACAACCTCCAAGCTTGGTTTATTCCGATCATTCAAAATATGGAGAGAGTAGATTGCTGGACTCAATTGTCTCAGCAAAACTCTTGGAGGAACTTTTCTCTCTCCATTATCATTCTCTAATTCTGTCTTTTATCTCCATACAGCTTCTTTCTTGTTACAATTGTATGTATTAAACGTTGGTTTCACAAAATACTAATAACCACTACGGATATACAAAGGTAAATATTACAAATCACAAATGCAAATTACAAGTATAAAAATAACAATATTACAAATGTGTGATCATTATCACAATTAGACTAATATGTTTGTAAAACACAAAATAAAACATAAAATACAATGATATTTTAGATTTAACAAAACAATATATTGTATTGATTTACAACATTATATATACAGATAAGAAATAAGTAAATACAATATTCACAAAAATATGCTTCACTCAAACAGTAATTTTAGAGCTATAATTCAATATTAGAGTATATTTATATGGTATACAATGATATAACATATAAAAACAAATTGTTAACCACTCTCTATTACATTTATAAACTGTATATTACTACCGTAAAACAATCAGTATACTTTTGTGATTCAGCTAGATCGATCACATTCGTAATCTATTCACAGATATAAACTTCACAAACAAACAGGCATGATTACACAAACGTAAATATCAATAGTTGCAAAAACAATAAATCAAGGAATAAAATGCATTATTTACTTATGTATATTGAGAACTCTTCAAATCTTCTTTTACATTTTCTTCTGAAGTACCTCGCAAATCGTAAATCCTTGCCATATTTTCGCACATTCAGTCGATCAATTGTTTTTTTTCAATTCTAGAAGCTCTAAAATTGAATTAAACACCTGTATTATAATAAATTACACCTATTTTATCAATACCCAAATTAAGATCAACTAGAAAAATAACAGCAAAATATCCCAATTATCCCACAAATTATCAAAATGACATTTTATCAATTCAGGAAAAGAAAGATGATCCTTCCAATTTATGCAAAACCATTTATGCTAATACGATTTGCCATTCTATATTTATAGTCTGAATTAAATCAGATTTTTTCAATTTTGAAAATGAATATAACATAACCTCAAAAACTAGAAAAGAGAGAAATTACCAAAATCGAACTTAAAGAAGAGAAGCAGAAGATCTTCAAATTCCTTTCCATTCATAAAAGTCAGGAAAAAGAGAACAACAGATCCATTGTAAAATATTCGTCTATAAAAGAAGATTTGGTTATGAGTCTGACACAACTAATTTGCAGTATATAAAGAAGGCATATACTTAATCTGTTTTACAGTAAAAGTATATGCCTTTTTTTATTTAGAGTATTCAGTTTTCCTAATGCAAAATTTTAAACACTAATTCACGAAGAATATCTCCGTCAGACATTGAACTATTTTTCACTCCTTTTGATTTTGCATCGGCATATCGTATTTCACCAACAATCTGCATTGTCTTTATCCACTATATTTGCGCATCGCAATTGAGTAATCCCGAGCTTGCCAAGTAGTTCTTAGCCCTAGCATATTAGCAATACCCTGCTCCGATTTATCAGGCGCATAATATGCTAACATCAAGTTTGAATAAAAGCTGAACAACAAAGACAATGTCATTTGAATTGGATTCGTTTTGGGATTTTCCTCAAAGTATTTTATTATTTTATTTGCTTTCAGAATGTCTTTTTCAACCAGAGCACTCCGCAATTCAAAGTTATTATAATCTTTGCTTATGCCTATGTTCTTCTCAATTTGTTCGGGAGTTACACGTTTCTGTCCCGTAGGCAAAGTGATAATCAGCTTTTCTAATTCACCTGTCAAACGACTTAAATCCGAGCCGACAAAATCAGCCAGCATAGCTGTTGCCTTAGGTTCCATATCTATTCCTTTTCTCTTCATGTAGGAAGCAATAAAGGCCGGAAGCTGGGCATCTTTTATCTTCTTAGACTCGAACAAAACACCAGTCTTTTCTACTTCAGCTGCCAACTTTTTCCTACGATCCAATGTTCCATGCTTATGGCATATCACCAAAATAGTGGAATGAAGCGGTTTCTGAAGATAGTACGATAATTCTTCGATGTTCCGGACCGCTTGCGCTTCTTTGACTACCACCACTTGGTGTTCGGACATCATAGGATAGCGTTTGGCAGCATTTATGATTGTCGCTACATCCACATCAGCACCGTACACTACAGTCAGGTTGAACTCTTTTTCCGTTTCGTTCAAGACATTATCAGTAATGTAATCGGCAATCAAATCGATATAATACGATTCTTCTCCCATCAAATAGTAGATGGGACGATACTGCTTTGCCCTCAGTTCTTTGAGGATGTCATCACAGGTCAGCTCTTGTTTTGCCATATATATTTTTTAGAAAGACCGGCAGTTACCAGTCGAATTTCAAGTGTTTTACAGTTTTCTTTGCATCAATAATCATACGCAGAGAAGCGATACCAATCTCAACATGCTCTTCTACATAGTTCTTGGTAACCAGATTATCGCTTTTATCAGTTTTCACTCCATCCGGAGTCATAGGCTGGTCAGATACCAATAACAATGCTCCTGTCGGAATATGATTGGCAAAGCCACAGCTGAACAAAGTGGCCGTTTCCATATCAACCGCCATCGCACGTGTCTTTTTCAGATACTCCTTGAATGCTTCGTCATGCTCCCAAATACGGCGATTGGTGGTATAGACAGTACCCGTCCAATAATCACGGCCATAGTCACGAATGGACGAAGAAACAGCACGCTGCAACATAAATGCAGGCAAAGCGGGAACTTCAGGTGGAAAATAATCATTGGATGTTCCTTCACCACGAATAGCGGCAATAGGAAGGATTAAATCGCCAATTTGATTTTTCTTGTCGATACCACCACATTTACCTAAAAATAAGCAGGCTTTCGGATGAATAGCTCCTAATAAATCCATGATAATAGCGGCATTAGGGCTTCCCATACCGAAATTGATCATTGTAATGCCTTCGGCTGTAGCGGAAATCATATTGGCATCTCTACCCAAAATAGGAACATCAAACTGATTTGCGAAAATCTCTACGTACTTGTTGAAGTTAGTCAACAGAATATACTCTCCAAAATCTTCCAGGTTACGTTTTGTGTAACGGGGCAGCCAATTAGCTACGATTTCTTCTTTCGTTTTCATAATTATCTATTAAATTTGTGGTTCCAATAATGGAAACCGTTATTTAACTTACAAAAATAATAAATGTTATCGTTAAACCTACCAGTATTCGACACTAAAATAAACGTACGAAACGGAAAAAATGTAATTTTCGACGTGATTCGCAAACGATATGTCGCACTTACCCCGGAAGAATGGGTACGGCAACACTTTGTTCACTTTCTTATTGCGCACAAAGGATATCCGAACGCACTCCTTGCTAACGAAGTAATGGTTAAGCTGAACGGCACAACTAAAAGATGTGATACAGTACTTTACCGGAGAGACCTTTCAGCACGAATGATCGTAGAATACAAAGCTCCGCACATCGAGATCACACAAGCGGTATTCGATCAGATAACCCGCTATAATATGGTATTGAAAGTTGACTATCTGATAGTAAGTAATGGAATGCAGCATTATTGTTGCCGGATGGATTACGCCCATCAGAGCTATACCTTTCTTCAGGATATTCCCGATTATAACGCGCTATAAAGATAGTGTCACTATAAGGTCAGGATACTTACACTATACCACACACATAGTGTAAGTATCCCAAGCACATAGTGACACCATCTTTTTCTTGTCTCCGAAAGCTTTTCAATCGATATTCTATTTTTACATATCCGTATTTTTTTTCACATCATCATTTTTCTTCCTGCTAAACTTCTCTTGCAGTTTCTGCATCAATTCATAGAAATTAGGAATATAGACTGTCGCTAATAAAGTATTCATCGCCATACCGAAAACAACCGCAGTACCCAACGCTATACGGCTCTGCGCACCAGCCCCAGTAGCAAACAGCAAAGGCATTACTCCCAATACAAAAGCAAAAGAAGTCATCAAGATCGGACGTAAGCGGACATGTCCTGCTTCGTATGCAGCCTCACGAATTGAGTTTCCTTCAGCACGGAAATCACGGGCAAACTCTACAATCAGAATACCATTCTTTGCCGAAAGTGCAACAAGCAGAATAATACCAATTTGTGTATATACACTGACCGGAGTTCCCATTATCATACATCCTATCATTGCTCCCAACAAGGCCACCGGCAAACCTATCACGGCAGCCACCGGACTGGTCCAGCTTTCATATTGCGCAGCCAAAACAAGGAATGCTACAATCAAGGCCATGACCAGAACAATGGTGGTCGTATTTCCCGCCTGTGTTTCCTGATAGGCAACTGACGTCCATTCATAGCCAAATTCATCTCCCAGCTGTTCTTTAAACAAAGTTTCCATTTCTTGAATAGCCTGTCCGGAACTGCTTCCGGGCGCTACATTACAAGTCAAGGCAGCTGTTGAATACATATTGTAACGATTGATCTGATCCTGTCCCAACTGCTCTTCCACTTTGGTGAAAGAAGAAAGGGGGACCATCTCTCCTGCCGAATTAGCCACACTGAGTTTTAAGACATCATCAATGACGCGTTGTGCCTGATCACGCGCTTCGATCTTCACCTGATAAATATGACCGAATTCAACGAAATCATTAACGTATGCCGCCCCCATATAATAGCTTAATGTAGAAAATACATCATTCAGAGCAATGCCCATAAATTGCACCTTATCACGATCGATATTCAGAAAATATTGAGGGACATTTGCCTGATACTGACTGGATACAGAAGCTAAGGCCGGTTTGGAATGAGAAGAAGCAAGCAATGCGTCAATAGCCTGCTGCATTTCTGTCGGTCCCAGATTCCTCCGGTCTTCCAATTGAAGTTGCAAGCCACCGGAAGCACCCAATCCTGGAATAGCCGGAGGAACCATAGCAAATGCTTGTCCTGCCTGTATCTCCATATACGCTTCGCCATTAAAACGGTCGACAACGGCAGCAGCCGTATGCTCCTTCCCTTTCCTTTCGTCCCAGTTTTTCAGGACAACAAAATAGGTCGCGGAGTTACTTTGCTCACCTCCGCCCATCACGGAGAAACCAGTGATTCCAATGTAATTCTCCACTTCCGGATAAGAATCCAAAATAGCATTGATTTTATCCCCGACAGCTTGTGTACGTTCCAAGCTGGCTGCTGGAGGAAGCTGAACAACAGCAATAAAATAACCATCATCTTCATCCGGAATAAATGTCGACGGCCAACGCATAAAGAGTATTATGGCAATCACTGTCAGAATAGCAAAAGATACAAAAGAGATAAGCGGACGTTGAAGCAACCATTTCACCGTACTATCGTAGACTCCCTGTGTCTTATCATACGCTTTATTAAATCCTTTGTATATAAAGAAGTTAGACGGTTTGCTCTTTTCGAGGAATAGAGCACAAAGAGCAGGCGTCAGTGTCAGTGAGTTAAAACCGCTTAATACGGTAGAAGCAGCAATTGTCAGTGCAAACTGCTTATACAACTCCCCCGAAATACCGCTGATCATCATCGTCGGAATAAACACGGCAAGCAAAACAAGCACCACTCCGACAATCGGCCCCGTAATTTCCCCCATAGCTTTTGTGACTGCTTCACGAGTTGAATATTGTCCGGTCTCCAGCAATCTTGAAGCATTCTCAACCACCACAATAGCATCATCCACTACAATGGCAACTGCCAGAATCAATCCGAACAGAGTCAGCGTATTGATCGAAAAACCAAATGCCGCCATAACTGCCAATGTACCGATCAGCGATACAGGAATTGTGATACAAGGAATAATAACCGCTCTCCAGTTCTGCAAAAACAGGAAAATAACCAGTACTACCAGCAGCGTTGTCTCAAAAAATGTCACCATTACTTCATCAATAGAAGCATGAATTACATCCGTTGTATCCAAAGTTACGTTATAGGCTACTCCTGTAGGAAAACTGGTCGCCAGTTCCTCCATCTTAGCCTTCACTCCTTTTGAAACGTCCAGCGAATTGGAGCCCGGCTGCTGATAGATAGCAATCGCTGCGGTAGGCATCCCCTTCAATCGTGATACTACACTATAAGAAGCAGACCCCAAATCTATTCGCGCAATATCTTTCAGGCGAAGCATTGCCCCATCCTGTTCCCGACGAATGATAATATTCCCGAATTGCTCCGGAGAAGTAAGTCGCCCCTGTACATTAAGTGTATATTGAAAGGCATTTTTATTGTCCTGTCCGATCGGTTGACCGATATAGCCGGCGGACACTTCCATATTCTGAGACTGAATGGACTGATATACTTGTGCCGGAGAAATGTTCCGGATACGCATGGCTTCAGGATCCAGCCAGATACGCATGGAATAATCACCTGCTCCCATGACATTAACAGCTCCTACGCCAGGCACACGTGATAACTGATCGACCAAATTCAATTTGGCATAGTTAGTCAGATAGAGACTGTTGTATACAGAGTCTTTCGAAGTCATTGTCAGGAACATGACAATGTTCGAAGACTGTTTCTGCACAGTCACCCCCTGTACCACTACCGGTTCCGGCAAGGATGATTGAGCAACACTTACCCTGTTCTGGACTTGTACAGTAGCCATATCGATATCTGTACCGACAGCAAATGTAATTGTCAGAGAATATGCTCCCGAAGAGGAAGAATTTGAAGACATATAGAGCATACCGTCCACCCCATTCACCTGCTGTTCGATGGGGAGTCCTACCGTTTGGGCTACAGTTTCAGCATTCGCACCGGGATAGACAGCCGATACCTGAACCGTCGGAGGTGTAATCTCCGGAAATTGCGCCACAGGCAATATATTAAGTGCGACCAAACCGGCTACCACAATGAGCAGGGCAAGTACGGTAGCAAAAATTGGTCGGTTAATGAAAAACTTAGAAAACATAATATATAAGTTTACGATTAATATTTATATAAGGACAAACAGTTACCTGCATCGTCTGAAGATAACCAACAAGCCGACCGCATCAGGGTATCGGCTTTATCTTCATTCCATCTCTGACCTTCATCAGAGCTTCTGTAACATATCGTTCCTGTGGTGAGAGTCCTCCCAACACCTGCCGTAAGGTATCATTAATCAGTTGTCCTATTTCAATATGCCGATAGTGTACTATGTCCGAATCATTGACGGCATACAGGAATTTACCGAGCTGATCGGTTCCGATGGAAGCCTCTTTCACAAGAATTGCATGATCGGCCTCTCCATAAGGTAAGGTAATGCTGACGTACAATCCACTCTTCAGTACTCCCTGCGGATTATCAAAATTGGCACGTACCATCAGAGTTCCTGTATTCAAGTCTACGTTCGGTGACAGATAATCCAGTGTTGCCGGATAGGATTCGGTACCTTCTTTCCCCAGCTGAACCATGATCTTTTTCGGAAGATCCTTCGTTGGCTGCTGATTGTTCATCGACATCTCCAGCCATTGATTATCAGCAACATTAAAATACGCATACATCTGATCGTCCTTATAAATAGTAGCCAGCGTAACCGGCTGCAAAGAACCGCCGACATAACTGCCGATATCCACTGTCGACTTGCTGATTGTCCCGTCAAAAGGGGCACGAACATAACAATATCCTAAATTTGTACGCGCTGTACTCAAAGCAGCTTCCGCATTGCTGACAGCTGCTACTCCTTCTGTCACAGACGATTCCGACTGCAACACCTGTATCTGACTCACAGCATCACTTTTCACAGCCTCCTTCATACGGCTATAATTATTACGGGCATATTCCAATTGTGCCTGAGCAGTTTTCAGTTCAGCTTCCGCTTGTGCCACCTTATCATTATATAAGGTAGGTTCTATTACAAACAGCAACTGCCCTTTTTTTACCCGTCCGCCCGGTGCGTAAGAGACAGACTGTAATGTTCCGTTCACTCTGGCCACAAGATTTACAGTTTTCTCCGTTGTCAGATAGCCCGGATAATCTTTCGTCAAAGTGATGTCCTTCACTATAGGTTTCGCTACGCTAATTGCCAGAGTCGGCATTCCCTTCATTGCTCCGGCGTCTTTTTTCTCCTTGCAACCAGTCAATACCGACAACACAAGAAAAATATACATTAGTTTTTTCATATCCGTTAGGTTATATTTTATTTATAGATTCTTTTATTCTCTCCAACCGCCTCCCAGCGCTTTATAAAGACTTATCAGTTGCAGTAACGAGCTACCCTGCGCCTGTACCAGTTGATTCTCATAAGATAACAAAGACCGTTGTGCATCAAGCACATTCTGAAAAGGAGAAAGCCCTTGTTTATAAAGTTCCAGTGAAAGTTTCAGAGTTTCGACACCTTGATTACGCACTTCCCTCAAAGCTACAATCTGCTTGATCGAGTTCCGGTAGGAGTTCATGGCGTTATCCGTTTCCTGTACCGCAGTCAGAACTGTCTGATTAAATTGATTGATAGATTCATCCAACTGTGCCTTAGCCAGTCTTGTTGCATTCACTAATTGTCCTCCACTAAAAATAGTCCAACTCAATGACGGAGCAATCTCATAGGTCATACTTTTACTTTTCACCAGATCATTCAAATCACGGGCTGCATAGCCAAACGAACCTTTCAGAAAGATCTTCGGCAGCCAATCGGACTTGGAAGCGCCAAGTAATGCAGCTTGGGCATTCACACTTCTCTCCGCACTTCGTACATCCGGTCTTCTCAGTAATAAATCAACCGGCATACCTACTCCGATCGGTTCCATATAATCAGGTAATGTTCCAGTAGTTTCCAATACAGGACGTATTTCTTGCGGATACATACCCAGCAAAACAGCCAGTGTCGTAATATATTGATTGATACCTGCCTCTAATTGTGGTATAGAGGCTTTAGTACTGTATAAAACGGATTTGGCCTGTGCCACATCCAGCTTGGCAACAAGTCCGGTATTATACCGTACTTCCGTGATTTTCAAAACTTCTTCCTGAGAAGCTACATTCTTATTTACCACTTCAAGTTCCTGCTGCAATTCCCGCAGGTTAATATAAGCTGAGGCTACCTCTGATGCCAGAGAAACCATAACCGCCGCATATTCCTCTTTGCTGGCGGCAAAGTTTTCTTTCTGCGCCTTTACCCGTTTACGGATACTGCCGAAGACATCGATTTCCCAACTCATACTGAGTGCAGCATCGTAATAATGATCTGTAGACTGAGGTAAGGTACTGGTATTTCCACTGGTTTCCTGTCGGGTCCATCCGGCATTCAGTCCGATAGATGGAAAGAAATTTCCACGTTCTGCCCAAAGATTGGCACGTGCAGCAGCTATACGATTAATTGCCATCGCTACGGAATAATTGCGATCTACTGCCAAAGCAATCAAAGAGTCCAGTCTGGTGTCCTGAAAAGACTTCCACCAGTGGTCGTCCACCGGAAGAGTCTGTTGAAACACTTCTCCACTCTCTTCCCATTCTTTAGGAAGAGGAGTATTCAAATAGCGGTTCACTGTCTGTCCAACCGCAGTTACAGTTGAAAGAAACAAAAGGAGCGATACGCTCCACGCTCGTACATTCATATTCGGTTCAGGTTTTTATGAAATGAAAAGATAACAATTCAAGGTTAGGTTTGTTTAAAGGGGTAGTAAAGTTAGAAGAAATAAAAAAAGCCCCGCAATAATGCGAGGCTTTCGAATACATATTCAAATATGGTACCTTATTCAGCAGTTTTTCTTCTGATTGCTCTTTTGGTAGTAGTAGCCGGAGCTTCCTCTACTTTATGCTCAATTTGTACACCAGCCAATTCCGGGTCGATCATAATACGTCCGCAATATTCGCAAACGATCACTTTCTTACGGGAACGGATGTCCAACTGTCTCTGAGGCGGAATCTTGTTAAAGCAACCACCGCACGCGTCACGTTGTACATATACAACGCCCAATCCATTGCGGGAGTTCTTACGGATACGTTTGAATGACTGCAACAAACGCGGTTCAATCTTAGTTTCCAGATCTTTGGCTTTATCTCTTAGCTTCTCTTCTTCCTGTTTAGTTTCAGAGATAATTTCATCTAGTTCGCCCTTCTTCTGTTCGAGGTCTTTTTGTCTTTCGCTGAGTATTTGTTCATTCTTTACTACTTCAGCTTCTTTTTCTTCTCTGTCCGCACTGAATTCTTTGATTCTTTTTTCGCAAAGTTCGATTTCCAGACTCTGGAATTCAATTTCCTTCGTCAAGAAATCATATTCACGGTTGTTGCGGACGTTGTCTTGTTGTGACTTATATTTTTCTACTGAAGCTTTTGCCGTTTCAATTTCTACTCTCTTACCTGCAATAGCAGATTTCAGTTCATCCACTTCAGCTTTGATCTTGTCGATACGGGTACTCAAACCAGCGATTTCATCTTCAAGGTCCTGCACTTCCAATGGAAGTTCACCTCTCAATGTCTTGATTTCATCAATCTTAGACAACATAGTTTGCAGCTGGAACAGTGTTTTCAACTTCTGTTCCACCGTCAACTCATTCGGATCTTTTTTTGCTTCTCTAGCCATTTTACTTACAAATATTTTATGGGATTCGTATTTATTTTACTCAATTGGAGCGCAAAATTAGGAAATAAATCCCGGATTATGGAATAAAAAATTTCTTTTGTATATTGTTCGCTTTCGTAATGACCGATTTCTGCCATCAGGATATCTCCTTCGTGACCAAAATAATCATGATACTTAATCTCACCTGTAATAAAAACATCGGCTCCCGACCGGATTGCCTGTGGAAGCAAAAATGCTCCGGCACCTCCGCACAATGCCACTGTCTGTATTTCTCTCCCTATCAGTTTGTTATGACGCAGACACTCTACTTCAAACGTTTTCTTTATACGTTTCAAGAATTCCATCTCCGTTTCCGGCTCTTCCAGTTCGCCAACGATTCCCGATCCTGCCTGTGCCCACTCATTTTGTAGCGGATACAAGTCGAATGCAGGTTCCTCATAAGGATGAACAGACAATAGTGCCCTGACTACTTCCGACTTTTTGAATGCAGGAAGAATTGTTTCAATTCTCACCTCTCCTTCCCGGTGGAGTTCTCCAATCACTCCACAGAAAGGATGTGTTCCTTCTTTGGCACGGAATGTCCCTTCCCCTTCCAGATTGTAACTACATGAATCATAGTTACCAATATTACCGCAACCGGCAGCAAAAAGTGCGTTCCTTACAATATCCGCCTGAGCAATGGGGACAAAAGTCACCAGCTTCATCAGGCTATTTTCTTTTGGTTCAAGCACTTTCAGATGTTTCAATCCGATTTTTTCGGCTATCTTATAATTTACCCCTCCCTGTGCATTATCAAGATTAGTGTGTGCTGAATAGATCACAATATCATTTTTTATTGCTTTCAGCATACAGCGTTCCACATAATCTTTGCCAGTAATGGATTTATAACCTTTAAATATCAAAGGATGATGCGATATGACGAGGTTATACCCCAACGCGATAGCTTCATCTAAGATAGCTTCAGTAACGTCAAGACACAACAAAGCCCCTGTTGCTTCCGCATCTGTCAATCCGATTTGCAGGCCGGCATTATCAAAACCGTCTTGCAATGGCAGAGGCGCGAATCGTTCAAGGGCGCTTACTATTTCCTTAATTTTCATTATTTAGAGAAAATTTGGTTGCAAATATAGCAAATAAAATAGAAATAAGCTCCCATCTTATCGTTTTTTTAGTAAATTTGTCGCATATCCTTAAAATTAGAACACGATGAAAACAATTCTATCCTGCTGTTTAGTAATTATTCTGGCTGTTTCCTGCCAAATGAAACAGAATCAGAATTCCGATGAGTCAATCGATGAAAACATGAGCGTTGATAATACAGAAACTTGTATGGTAGATACCGTAAAAGCTACAGCTATCTTTTGGATAGATAAAGCAGAAGCCAAACATTGCAAAGATTCGGGGCTCCGTACGATTAAAGGAAAGTATTTATTCACGAAAATGGAAAGGTTGACTTCCTGTCTTTCACCAAAAAGCAATCATCAGGTGTGGAAAAGTACATACTCCATCATCTTGATAAATTCCAAATTTCAAAACGAATGTTGGAAGGCGGGTATATACAAACAGGAGAACAATTCGTTCAGCTTCGCTGTATGAGGGAGAAACTGCAAGCTATGCAATAACTCACCGGATCTCTTTCCTGAATGGAAGAAATATTTATTTGTGAAACTTCATCTGCACCTTATTCTTTAGTGCATACCGTTCATCTACCACTTTGTCTGTAGGAAAGAAAGTGAAAAAAAGACGCCACCCTCCTTCTGTATAGACAAATTTGCGTCCGTTTGCGCCATGAAGAATAGCTTGATATTTTTCCAAAACGAAAGATTCGATATGTTCCGGCATTTCATTTCCCATTACCGAGAACTCTACAGTAATGAAAAAATTCGGAACAGACAGTTCCGCCACATTTTGGAATATCCGGTCGGTAACAGTCATTTCTTCGTTTCTTTCGTTACTTCCAATAACTTCCCGTATGCATCAAATGATCTTCGGGAAGCCAGTGAAATAGTAATCATCAGTGACAGCATGGAAGCCGTGAAGGTAATAACCATAATCATCATCTGATATTTGATTGCCACATTCGGACTGCTTCCTCCCAAAATTTGTCCGATCATCGTACCCGGCAGAGCCACCAATCCCATCACTGCAATATTCGCAATCAAAGGACTGAATGACTTGATGATGGCCTGTTTTATAAATGGTGCCTGAGCTTCCTGGCGTGTAGCTCCATTTCCTAATAAATAACGGTATAATTGTTGTTCCCGCTTCAGTCCGCTATAATAAGTATTCAATGCAATCACGTTACTTGAAAGCATATTCCCCATTAAAATACCGAATATTGGAATAAAATACTGAGCACTGAAAATGTTATCTAACTGGAGGACAACACCGATAAAGTACAATCCAACCACTACTACACTGCACAAAAAACCTATAGAAATCGGTATCAGCAAGATGCTCCGTTTCAGTTGAGTACGTACCAACGCTGTTTGTCCAGCAACAAATATCATGATAATCACCCAAAGGAAATTAATCCAGGGATTATTCCACAAGAAAAGATACTTCAGATATATACCGATAAAAAATAGCTGGATAATCATTCGAAGCGTACCTATCACGGCAGGTTTCAGCAAACCCGTCTTGAACTTCCAAAGATAAAAGAACGGAATGGCAAGCAATAGCAAGCCAATAAATAAATTATAATATGAAATATCGATGGTTCCCAAAATAAATTCCCTTTATGCTAGTATTAAATATCGTTTATAGTTCTATTAAATAATGACAGCCCGAAGCAAAGTCTTTATCATGTGATACAGCTAACACAGCCGCCCCTTTCTCTGCCTGCCGCCTGAAGAAAGCCAGCACTTTGTCTGTTGACCCGGCATCCAACGCTGATGTCGGTTCATCAATAATGATCAAAGGTTTGTTGAGCATCGCAGCCACTGCCAGCATGATACGCTGACGTTGTCCGCCTGAGACTTCATTCACCCTTTTAGTATACAAATCATGTTCCAGCCCCAGATCATCAAAATATTCATAGAGCCTTTCTTCCGAAAAAGGAACGGAACGATTTACTTTCAGATCAAACGGAAGAGCCACCATTTCCTTTACCCATTCAAAAGGCAAGGCCAGTTCTTGTGGAATCCATGCAATTTGCCGCCGGATTATATCTATAGTTGATTTATCCAACAAGGTATCTCCTACTTTTATGGTCCCCTCCTTTAACGGCACAAAGCCCATCACCGCATTTAGCAATGAGGTCTTTCCACAGCCGGACTGCCCTACAATACAGGCGGTTTTCCCCCTCTCCAGATTCAGATTTAATCCGGAAAAAAGTACTTCTGTCCCAAAAGCGATACAAGCATTGTTGATATGTAGCATGGCGTTTTCAATTCTTTCTTTCCGGCAAAGGTAGTATTTTCTTGAAAAACGTTATCTTTGCCTCACTAATTAATTCGAGAAAAGTTATGATACTGAACGAAAGAGATGCCCGTCATGAGCATATATTACAGGTAGCACGCCAAATGATGACCGCCGCACGCACTGCTCCGAAAGGAAAAGGGATTGATATCATTGAAGTGGCCTTGATTACCGATGAAGATATTAAACTGTTGTCGGACAAAATGATAGCTATGGTAGAAGAACACGGAATGAAGTTTTTCCTTCGGGATGCCGACAACATCTTGAGTGCCGAATGTGTTGTATTGATAGGAACACGCGAACAGGCACAAGGTTTGAATTGCGGACATTGCGGATTTGCGACATGTGCCGGACGCACGGAAGACGTCCCCTGTGCATTGAACAGTATTGACGTTGGCATCGCCATCGGCTCCGCTTGTGCCACAGCAGCCGATATGCGTGTAGATACCCGTGTCATGTTCTCTGCCGGATTGGCAGCACAACGCCTCAATTGGCTGAAAAACTGCAAAATGGTTATGGCTATTCCGGTGAGCGCCTCTTCAAAGAATCCATTCTTTGACCGGAAGCCGAAACAGGAAACCAAAGCATAAGGTATGTGTCAAAAGACTGGTACCTGCTCATTTTATAAACTGATTTTATAACTAAATATAATATAATCTGATGGGAATCATGGTTGGACTTCCCAGCCCCAGTGGCTCGGAAAAAGATTTGCAATTGAACTTTGGAAAGAATATGACTGTACAGGTAGAAATGAGAGCTCCTCACCTGCCTGCCGAATGGGATCTGCAAAGCGGCATACAGTTGACATGGCCGCATGCCGGTACAGATTGGGCATATATGCTGAAAGAAGTACAAGAATGTTTTGTCAATATAGCCAGAGAAATAGCCAAACGTGAGTTATTATTAATCGTGACTCCCGAGCCCGAAGAAGTAAAAAAACAGATAGTGGCTACCGTAAACATGGACAATGTCCGCTTTCTGAGATGTGAGACAAACGATACATGGGCACGCGACCACGGAGCTATCACCATGATAGATACCGGCAACCCTTCCCTGCTCGACTTCACATTCAACGGCTGGGGATTGAAGTTCGCCTCCGAACTGGATAATCTGATTACCGGACAGGCTGTAAAAGCCGGAGCGCTGAAAGGCCAGTATATAGACTGTCTTGACTTCGTTCTCGAAGGAGGTTCCATCGAAAGCGACGGTATGGGGACACTGCTTACCACCACCGAATGCCTGCTCTCCCCCCACCGGAACGGGAAACTGAATCAAGTAGAAATAGAAGAATATCTCAAATCAACTTTCCACCTGCAGAAAGTCCTCTGGCTGGATCACGGTTATCTGGCCGGCGATGATACCGACAGTCATATCGACACCTTGGCACGCTTCTGTTCCACCGACACCATTGCCTACGTGAAATGCGACAATACCGAAGACGAACATTATGAAGCACTGCATGCCATGGAGGAACAATTAAAAACATTCCGCACATTGGCAGGAGAGCCCTATCGCCTGCTGGCTTTGCCAATGGCAGACAAGGTAGAAGAAGACGGTGAACGACTGCCTGCTACCTATGCCAATTTTCTGATTATGAATGATGCAATTCTTTACCCCACCTATCAACAGCCGGATAATGACCGGAAAGCGGGAGAAGTATTGCAACAAGCATTTCCTAAACATCAGGTCATCGGTATTGATTGCCGGGCATTAATCAAGCAACACGGTTCTCTGCATTGCGTCACCATGCAGTATCCGTCAGGTGTTATCCAATAACGGACATTTCAGTAGCATATTAAATAATTATTCATCATGAGAAAGATAAAAGTAGGATTAATCCAACAATCCAATACCGCAGATATTCGGGTCAACCTGATGAACCTCGCTAAAAGCATTGAAGCCTGTGCTGCTCACGGAGCACAACTGATCGTGCTGCAGGAGTTGCACAATTCACTTTATTTCTGCCAGACAGAAAATACGAATCTGTTTGACCTTGCCGAGCCTATCCCAGGACCATCTACAGGTTTCTACTCCGAACTGGCAGCGGCTAATAAGGTAGTGCTTGTTGCTTCACTCTTTGAAAAACGCGCACCGGGCCTATATCATAACACAGCTGTCGTTTTCGACCGCGACGGAAGTATTGCCGGAAAATATCGGAAAATGCACATTCCCGATGATCCTGCCTATTACGAAAAGTTTTATTTCACCCCCGGAGATATCGGTTTCGAACCGATCCAGACATCCTTAGGCAAACTGGGAGTACTGGTATGCTGGGATCAATGGTACCCGGAAGCTGCCCGTCTGATGGCTCTGAAAGGGGCTGAACTTCTAATTTATCCTACCGCCATCGGCTGGGAAAGCAGCGATACGGACGACGAAAAAGCCCGTCAGCTCAATGCGTGGATAATCTCCCAACGTGCTCATGCAGTGGCAAACGGTCTTCCGGTTATCTCTGTCAACCGTGTAGGGCACGAGCCCGACCCTTCCGGTCAAACGAACGGCATACAGTTTTGGGGAAATAGTTTCGTAGCCGGACCGCAAGGAGAGTTTCTGGCACAGGCAAGCAACGATCATCCTGAAAACATGGTAGTTGAAATAGACATGGAACGTTCGGAGAACGTCCGCCGCTGGTGGCCCTTTCTCCGTGACCGTCGAATTGATGAATATGACGGACTCACCAAACGTTTTTTGGATTAGCGAGCAGAATCACAATTGATCACCGATAGAAATAATACAAGAGGTCCACAAGAGAAAAGCCTGAATAGCAACTCTTGTGGCCCCCCCGTATTATATCCTTTTTTATTGGAAAGTAATCTTCTTATTAGCAATAAAGTTGGCAGCTCCGTAAATAAACAATCCAAGGAACTGGGCCAGATATTCATTGACATCCAGACCTTCTACCAACAAAATAAGGAATAAAAACTGCGCAGTGTAAGCAACCCCGAAAGCAGAACAGAAGAATAGTATCTGTTTCCAGACATTGTTCTTTCTTTTTTCTACGGGGAATATCCAATACTTGCACCAGATAAAGTTATGAATCTGGGCTATAATATACGCAGTTACATTAGCCACCATATAGTCACCTTCGAATGACATTTCTCTCATCATCAGCCACACAACAAGGGCCATGATCAAAGCATTCATCGTTCCGATTACTATAAAGCGAAATATGCGCACTGATTCTTTCATTTCACAACAAGTTCGTCGTTATTCATTCGTATCATGTACTGCTGAATGATTGCTTTCAGTTCATCTTCCATCGACTGTTGCACATCAATCTGACCCAGAAGATTATGTTCCAGCAACTTATCCGTTTTAAACGCATACATGGCTACAGCGTTCCGGCCATCAAACTGCAATAAATAGTCACCTTTAAAGAATTGATATATTCCATTGATATAATTTACGGCATACGTATCCTCAGCAGGCGTATTCAATAAATCACACCCAAAGGAAACAAATGGTTTGTCATACCCTAAATACCCCAATACAGTAGGCATAATATCAATTTGTTGTGCTATCACATCTTTACGGAAACCTTTCAAATTACTTCCCGGCTGATAAAACACTACAGGAACAGAGAACAACCCGCTTTCCGTCTCATACTCCGGACGTTCCGGCGAGTTGGTATGATCTGCTGTAAATACGAACAGCGTATTTTTATACCACGGTTCTTTCGAAACCTTTTCAAAGAACAACTTCAAAGCATGATCCGTGTATCCGATGCACTGACGAATAGCTTTATTCCCTTTCGGAAAAACGCCTTCGTATTCTGCTGGAACTGCAAACGGATGGTGGGAAGAAAGGCTGAACAACGCAGCTGCAAAAGGCTGCTGAAAACCGGATAAAGTATTGCCAAAGAACTGGAAGAATTTCTCATCCCAAATTCCCCAATGCCCATCAAAATCCTTGTTACCCGGATTAGCCTCATTATATTCCGTACGACCAAAGTAATTGGTGTACCCTGCCGTACGTGCAAAAGCTTCAAATCCCATAGAGCCATTGTCCGCCCCGTGGAAGAAAGCGGTGTAATATCCTTTTTTGCCCAACTCCCCGCCTATACTGGATACCGTGTTCAAAGAAGATGGTGTCAGAAAGAACGGTTCTATAAACATCGGGATACCCGACAATACGGAAGGCATTCCGTCGATACTCTTCATACCATTAGAGAATGAATATTTAAAAGTCAGACCTTCAGCCATCAACGAATCAAGGAAAGGCATATATCCCTTATAGGTTCCATTGTCCAATTCTTCATTCAGAAAGCCGCTATTCTCTTTGCTAAAGCTCTCCAGAATAAAACAACCACATTCAACGGCCTGAATTGCACACTATCCGCAGGCATATGCACCGGCGTGTACAAAGCTTCCATCTTCTCTTTATCGAAATACTGAGGTATGGCAAATGAGGTCTTTCAAACGTGCGGAAGATAGAAAGGGTATTCAGTACGATCCCCGTCTCCATCGGCCGGTCTACATACTTATTGGCGTTGCTGATTGTGATTGGACGCACCATGCCGGTAAATCCGCCACGCATTCCGCCGATACACAAGTACACTCCAAGCCCCAAAGTAAGCAAATGAACCGTATAATAAACTGGCATACGCTCTACCTTTACCGGCTTCGGCTTACGATACAACTTAAATAAAGCATAACCAAAAGCAATGGCAAACAACGTCAGATACCAGTGATTCAATAATTCTGTCCCTATAATACCTCCCAGATTCCCTTCATTCTTAAATTCGCTGAATACGGACGCAGTCGTTCTTCGATGGGTATATTGGAAATAAACCGTATCCATCAGGTTCATAATAATGACAATCAGGTTGGTTGTCACAAAAATCCCCTTTGTAATCTTCTGATATATTACATTTTCCTTATAATGAAGCGGAATCAGCATTAGGAAAATATACAGAAGATTCGTATAAAGAATGGCAGAAGTATCAAAAAGGAATCCTCCCTCGAACATTCTCCAGATTCGTCCGGCTGAAAGATCGGAAAAAGCCTTCAAATTTTCTATCAGAAAGATGACACGACAGAGAATAAAGCACCCCATCACTAATAATAAATTAATTATGAGTGACAGGGTGGTATTATAAAGAGAACGATATTTGTTCATCGTTTACTTATTTTCTTTGATATCAACGATCAGGTTGAGTTCGTCAAGTTGAGTCTGATCAATTTCAGACGGTGCATCCAACATTACATCGCGCCCTGAGTTATTTTTGGGGAATGCGATACAGTCACGGATAGAATCCAGACCGGCGAAAAGAGACACCCAACGGTCAAGACCGTATGCCAAACCACCGTGAGGAGGTGCACCATACTTGAAGGCATTCATCAGGAAGCCAAACTGAGCCTGTGCCTTCTCCGGTGTGAAACCAAGGATTTCGAACATTCTGGCTTGCAACTGGGCATCGTGAATACGGATAGATCCTCCACCGACTTCCACGCCGTTGACAACCATATCATAAGCATCGGCACGCACAGCAGCCGGGTCAGTATCCAGCAATGGAATATCTTCTTCTTTCGGATGCGTAAACGGATGATGCATAGCCATCAGACGGCCTTCTTCCTCACTCCATTCGAACATTGGGAAGTCAATCACCCAAAGGCAAACAAACTTATTCTTATCACGCAATCCCAATTGGGAACCCATTTCCAAACGGAGTTCACAAAGTTGCTTACGTGTTTTCATCACGTCGTCGCCGGAAAGAATCAGAATCAAATCACCCGGTTTAGCGCCAAATGCTTCCTTCATCTGTTGCAGCACTTCCTGTGTATAGAATTTGTCTACACTTGATTTCACCGTACCGTCTGCTTCTACACGAGCATACACCATACCTTTCGCACCAATCTGCGGTTTCTTGACGAATTCAGTCAAGGCATCGAGTTGTTTACGGGTATAAGTTGCAGCCCCTTCCGCACAGATACCGCCAACGTATGCGGCATTATCGAATACAGAGAAACCATAACCTTTCATGATATCCATCAGTTCAACGAACTTCATGCCGAAACGCAAATCCGGTTTGTCGCTGCCATAATATTTCATGGCATCAGCCCAAGGCATACGCTGGAACGGTTCGGTCAATTCAACACCCCGAAGAGTCTTGAACAGATGTTTGGCCATTCCTTCGAAAGTAGAAATGATGTCTTCCTGTTCTACGAAACTCATTTCACAGTCAATCTGTGTAAATTCCGGTTGACGGTCGGCACGCAAGTCTTCGTCACGGAAACATTTTGCAATCTGGAAATAACGGTCGAAACCGGAAACCATCAGTAACTGTTTCAGTGTCTGCGGAGATTGCGGAAGTGCATAGAATTGTCCCAGATTCATGCGTGAAGGTACCACGAAGTCACGTGCACCTTCCGGAGTAGAACCGATCAGTACAGGAGTTTCTACCTCTATAAAGCCCAAGCTATCAAGATACTTGCGTACTTCGATTGTCATCTTATGACGTAATTCCAAATTAGAGCGTACGGCATTACGACGCAAATCCAGATAACGGTATTTCATACGGATATCATCACCACCGTCTGTATTATCCTCGATCGTAAACGGAGGAGTCATGGCAGTGTTCAGAACGTTCAGTTCGGAAACGATAATTTCAATATCTCCGGTAGGGATGTTTGCGTTCTTGCTGAAACGTTCATTCACTGTTCCTGTGATCTGAATCACGAATTCACGACCCAGTTTATTGGCACGGTCGCAAAGTTCAGCATTAATTTCTTCATTAAAAACCAACTGGGTAATACCGTAACGGTCGCGAAGATCAATGAAAGTCATACCTCCCATTTTACGGCTGCGCTGTACCCATCCAGACAGCGTGATTTGTTTATTTACATCGGAGATTCTCAGTTCTCCACATGTGTGCGTTCTGAACATATTTTCTAATATTTATGATATTTTTCGTTAAGTAGCTTGCAAAAGTACACAATAAATCAGAAATCGGCATTTATTTCAGACTTTCTTTGTCAGCTTTTTCAATATTTTCTTGTTTTTATCTGTTATATTGTCCACAATCGCCTCGTTAATCAGTTTTATTCCGTTCACATATTCCTGTGCTCTTTGAAGAACGTTGGCCGCATCTTTTTCTTCTGTCTTCGGCACAACTACGCGCAATCCGCTTTTAATAAGTTCGATATTTACATCCGCCTCCGTCTCCATCGGGTCACCGTCAAAATGCACGACTCCCGGCACAGCCCGTCGAATACACAACTTCTTACAACGGAATGTCTTGATCCGGCTGTTCTGATCAATAGTTTTATTAAATAACTGGAAAGCAAGAGAGGGTACATCCAAAACGGTAAAAGGCTCGAGGATGGTCACATCCAGCAAACCATCCGTCAATGTGGCTTGCGGAGCTATATATGCATTGTTTCCATATTGCGACGCATTTCCGCAGGCAATAAGGAAAGCTTTATACTTGCTGACTCCGTTTTCCGTTTCCAGTTCATATGTTTCGGGCTGATATTTAAGACTTTCCTGCAGCGTCTTTTCGAGATAAGTCAATAGTCCGCGCTTTCCGGCATGAGCAAATTTCAAACTGACAAATGCATCAAACCCTACTCCACAGGTACAGAAAAAGTCCGTACCATTAATCTTACCATAATCTATGGTATCCAGGCATCCCTCATTGAGCACTTCCAGTGCTTTCTTAGGTTCCATAGGTATATGCAGATGCCGCGCCAGTCCATTCCCGATCCGCAGGGAATAATTCCCAATGCGGTATCAGTATGTACCAGCGAACGAGCTATTTCATTAATTGTTCCGTCCCCCGATAGCCACAACGATGTCAGCTTTCTCTTCCGCAGCTTTGCAGCTATCTCTACTGCATGACCGGCTCTTTCCGTATACACTACTTCCCAAGTGTATCTCGCCTTATCAATTTTTCATCCAGCAAGTTAAGAATCAATTCTTTACTTTGTGTTCCCGAAATAGGATTGACGACGAATATTATTCTTTTCATTCTTTCGTTCATGCTAATCTTTGTCAATTGTAGACGACAAAAGTAATACAAATATATTAAATTTTGATCTATTAGAGGTTTCTAATCTCATGGGAGCAACTTTTTCTTTAAAAGAACAGATAAAAGCAAATTTTGTTATCTTTGCCCCTGTTTTAAACACTTGTTAAGATAAAGGAAATTAGATCATCAGCGAATGATCTGAGTATGAGTATAATAAATTATAATTCATGGGATTATTACAAGAGAAGTTAGCTAAGTACGACCTGCCACAGAAATTTATGGCACAGGGCGTTTACCCATATTTCCGTGAGATTGAGGGAAAGCAGGGTACAGAAGTAGAAATGGGCGGACAACATGTGTTAATGTTCGGGTCCAATGCATACACTGGCCTTACGGGAGATGAAAGAGTGATTGAAGCAGGTATCAAAGCCATGCGCAAATACGGTTCCGGTTGTGCCGGTTCACGTTTTCTGAATGGTACGCTCGATCTTCATGTTCAACTTGAAAAAGAACTGGCTGCCTTTGTTGGCAAGGATGAAGCACTTTGCTTCTCTACCGGTTTTACGGTTAATTCCGGAGTTATCTCATGCCTGACCGACCGAAATGATTATATAATATGTGATGACCGTGACCATGCCTCTATCGTAGATGGCCGTCGTCTCTCCTTCTCACAGCAATTAAAATATAAGCACAACGATATGGCGGATCTGGAAAAGCAACTTCAGAAGTGCAATCCGGATTCAGTGAAACTGATCATAGTAGACGGTGTATTCTCTATGGAAGGTGACTTGGCAAACCTACCCGAAATCGTTCGCCTGAAACATAAATACAATGCTACTATCATGGTAGACGAAGCTCACGGTTTGGGTGTATTCGGAAAACAGGGACGTGGTGTATGCGACCATTTCGGTCTGACACACGAAGTAGACTTGATCATGGGTACTTTCAGTAAGTCGCTGGCCTCTATCGGCGGTTTTATCGCTGCTGATTCTTCTATCATCAACTGGCTGCGACACAATGCACGTACTTATATCTTTAGTGCATCCAACACTCCGGCTGCAACAGCAGCTGCTTTGGAAGCTCTTCATATCATCCAGAACGAACCGGAAAGACTGAACGCTCTGTGGGAAGCAACCAACTATGCTCTGAAACGTTTCCGTGAAGCAGGCTTCGAGATCGGTGCTACTGAGTCTCCTATCATTCCTCTTTATGTACGCGATACGGAGAAGACTTTCATGGTTACTAAGTTAGCTTTCGACGAAGGTGTATTCATCAATCCGGTTATTCCGCCGGCATGTGCTCCGCAAGACACATTGGTACGCGTGGCATTGATGGCTACTCACACCAAAGAACAAATAGACAGTGCTGTAGAAAAGTTAGTGAAAGCTTTCAAAGCTTTAGACCTTTTGTAAGCTGCATCTCTGAAAAGCTATAAAAAAGCTACTTTCCGAAAGACAAATCATCAGGAAAGTAGCTTTTTTAATTCTACAGCAAACAAATTACTTCTGCTTTGCGTAACGAATTTCCATTCCTTGGTTATCCAGAACCAAAGAATCAGCCGTCAGTCTCTTGATATCCATCGTATCCACAAATTCAATCGTCTGGCCATTACCGATACTTTTTCCTGTCAGAATCAGTTTAGTTCCTTCCTGTTTCCAGCTTTCATAAACCAAAGTAGCCATATTGACAGAAGAAGCAACGCCTCCTTCTTCCATCTTAATACCTTGTACTTGTCCTTCCAGTCCCGGCACAGGTTCTACCCATGAGCCAACAATTGAGGCAGAGTTACCTCCACATGCAGCCAATAAACCCATCAACAGAGTTGCTGCCAACATTTTCTTTTTCATTCTGTAGTTCTGATTAGATTATTAATTAGTCATTAGTCCGGTCCGCCTTCTTCCCTACTACAATCACTTTCTTTGCAGTTGGTATCGTATTCGATCCCGGCTCTTCCTCTTCTTCTATGTAATTCACCTGTACGGTGTCTCCCAGTTCGAAGCCACCGACTTCACTCGGTTCCTGATCCATCGTACTGACGAACACTGTATCTCCTTTCGAAGTAACCAACATAAAATTATTCATCGAAGCATCTTCTACTACCCCGAAGATTGTTTTCTCATCTTCTGTAGGAGCAACAGCCAAACTATCATCCATAGTATCCTGCTCTTGTCCCGCAGTCTGTCCGCTCTTTGATTGACAAGCACTTATCACACCAACCAAAACAGCAAACAATAAAAAAACTCTCATTTTGTTCATATGCTTTTATTTGAGATAAAACTTAGAATATTGCAAAGGTAATTTTTAAAATTGTTTTTCCCATGAACCTGCTTAAAATTAATTGAAATAAGGCATTAAAAGTTTTTCTATACCGGCACACGCTCATTACAAAATAATGATACATATATAATTATACAAAACGTAAAATAAGGATAAGACAGACAAAACAGGAATATGTTAAATACTATTTTAGCTCATTCCGATCAAACATACAATATATTAATAATCAGATAAATAATAGATAAATTAAGGATATATTCAGATAAGTTCATGGAGAACTTGGTAGCAGATTTTAGAAAAATAAGCTTTCATCTTTTGAAAATTTAAGGTTTACAAATATTGAATGATTTTCTTTGCTTTGTTGGCGACAAAAATAGTTATATTTTTCAGAAGTACGCTATAAATTGATGTTTTTTTTAAAAAGTTATTTCTTCGTTTACCCTATCTTTTCCTTTTATAATTCTGATAAAGTAATATTTCAGAAGGTATTTGAAATTAATATGTACTCATAATACTCATTCCACCAAGTTCTCCATGAACTTATACCGCCTTAGAGTTTACTAAATTCTATATTTCACAACCTAATTTTTAATCAAAAATCAACACACAATCAATGCCTATGGAAATATTACAGTATTATGATTTACCATCTCTATCGTTTACAAACAAAACCAGTAAACTAGTTATTATTTTAAAATCAAAATTATGAAAAACATTTTATTTACTTCAAACAAAGTGCACACAACCGCGCGAATCGGTGTTCTGTTCTTTTCTTTATGTTTTTCTCCACTCATAAATGCCGGCAATGCAGAAAAGCCGATGAATGGCATAGAGAGTTCAGAAACAACGCAACAAAATAAGATTAAAATAACAGGTGTAGTAACAGACAGCAAAGGAGAATCTATCATCGGAGCCAATGTTGTAGTAAAAGGACAATCAAACGTCGGAGCAATAACCGATGTGGAAGGACGTTATCAGATTATGGTTCCTTCCGACAATGCAATTTTGCAAGTATCATATCTTGGATACGTAACCGAAGAAATAAAAGTAAAAGGGCGCCGCAACATCAATGTGATGCTGAACGAAGACTCCAAAGCGCTGGACGAAGTTGTAGTAGTCGGCTACGGACAGCAGAAAAAGGAAAGCGTAGTCGTTTCTATGAGTTCCATCAAACCAAAGGATATAGTTGTCCCTTCGCGAAGCCTGAATAACAGTCTTGCCGGACAAGTCGCCGGTTTGATTGCAGTACAACGTTCGGGTGAACCCGGATATGATAACGCAGAGTTTTGGATTCGAGGTGTAAGTACCTTTGCGGGTGGTACATCTCCGCTGGTACTTGTGGACGGTGTACCCAGAAGCATGAGTGATATTGAACCCGACGAAATCGAAACGTTTTCGGTTTTGAAGGATGCCGCTGCAACAGCCATTTATGGTGCCGAGGGAGCCAATGGTGTAGTACTTGTCACTACCAAACGCGGACGTGTAGAGAAGGCAAAGATTTCATTCAAGACAGAACACACCATTTCTTCCCCCACCCGTCTTCCCGAGTTCGTTGGTTCGGCCGACTATCTGGACCTGTTCAACGAAGCACTCCATAATGATGGGGAATTACCGCAGTTTTCGGATGACTTAATTGCACATTACCGGAACAATGACGATCCGGACCTATATCCAAATACCAACTGGATCGACAAAATGTTACGTAAAAACACATTCACACACAGATATACCTTGAATGTACGTGGAGGTACAGAAAAAGCAAAATACTTTGTTTCGGCAGCATATTACAACGAAAGTGGTATTTTCAAAGGAAGTCCTACCAAACAATATAATACAAACATCGGCATCGACCGTATCAATCTTCGTTCAAATATTGATATGAACGTATCAAGCACTACAACTGTAGGAGTTGACCTCGCACTTCAGTATCTGGTTAATAATTATCCGGGAACAGGAACTGCCAATATATTCCGTTCCATGCTGATTACTCCTCCTTATACATTTCCGGCTGTGTACAGTGATGGTACTGTTTCAACCTACTCACAGGAACGTGACGCTAACATGCGCAACCCGTACAACTTATTGATGAACTCCGGATACGCCAAAGAATACCGTACTGCCATTCAATCCAAAGTTTATGTAGACCAGAAACTGGATTTTATCACCAAAGGTTTGTCTGTACGCCTGAACGCAAGTTATGACTATGATAGTGAAATGATCGTTCGCCGTGAATATAATCCGACAAGATATCATGCTACGGGACGCGATGAAAACGGCAATCTATTATTTGCCACAGTCGTATCCGGAAACCCTGAATTGCAGGACCCTAAGAATAGTGCGACAAGCGCAACCAAGAAGATTTACATAGATGCTGCCATCAACTATAAACGTACGTTCGACCAGCACGAAGTGGGTGCCATGCTATTGTACATGCAAAAGGAAACCCAATATCACAATGTAGCACTTCCCTATCGTAAGCAAGGTCTGGTAGGACGTTTAACTTACGGTTACGGCGGACGCTATTTCATTGAAGGCAACTTCGGATACACCGGTTCAGAAGCATTTGCTTCGGGCAACCGTTTCGGTTTCTTCCCGGCAGTAGGTCTCGCCTACTACATTTCCAATGAGTCTTTCTACCCGGAAGTGATCAAAAAGTATGTCCCCAAACTCAAATTAAGAGCCTCTGTCGGACGTGCCGGTAACGACAATACAGGAGGAACCCGTTTCTTGTACCGTCCGACCTACAAAATGGATGCCGGAGGTTTTACACAAGGTTACAATGATACCGGAGGCGGTCTGAACGGTATCGGCAACGGTATCATAGAAGGACGTTTTGCAGCTCCTTACTTGGGATGGGAAGTAGAAGACAAACAAAACTACGGTTTCGATATCGGCTTGTTTGACAACCGTCTTGAAGTTATCTTTGATTACTTCGATTCTACCAGAAGCCAGATTCTGCTGCAACGTCAGACTGTTCCCCAGCTTGGCGGTCTGAGAGACGATCCGTGGCAAAACTTCGGTAAGGTTCGCAACAGAGGTGTTGACATGTCTGTGAACGCTCATCAAAATATAGGCAAGGTAAAACTTAGCGCAAGAGGTACATTCACATTCACCCGCAATAAAATTCTGGAATATGATGAACTTCCTCCAAAGTATGATTACCAGGCTATTACGGGCAAACGTGTCAGTGATAAAGATAACCTCTATTACATTGCAGAACGACTTTATACCGAAGACGACTTTACCGTAAGCACTAACGCTAACGGTCTGAAGACTTATAAACTCCGTTCGGAAATTCCACAACCAACCTTAGGCGGACTCCTTGGTCCCGGTGACATCAAATATACCGACGTCAATGGAGACGGAATCATCGACTCTTATGACCGTGTAAGAGGAATCGGTCATCCGGAAACTCCGGAAATTATCTACGGATTCGGTTTAAATGCCGAATATAAAGGAATCTACGCCAGCATCTTCTTTCAGGGAGCAGGAAACACTTCTGTATTATTGGGTGGAAAGACTTCCGAAGGATGGTATCCGTTCTCATGGGGTGTCGACCAGTCCAACTATCGTACCTTTGCATTAAACCGCTGGACAGAGAACAATCCGAGCCAGGATGTAATTATTCCCCGTCTGCACAAGAGCAATGCGAACAATGCTAATAACCGCGTTGCCAGTACATGGTGGCTGCGCGATGGCTCTTTCCTCCGATTGAAGAATATAGAAATCGGCTATCAGATACCTAAGAAATTTTTAAGCAAGATCGGCTTCGAAGCTGCCCGTATCTATCTGATGGGATATAACCTGGCAGTATGGGATCATATCAAATATTTCGATCCGGAAGCCGGAAATGCGAATGCCGGACTTAACTATCCGCTGCCGCGAACCTATACAATCGGTCTTGATTTCACATTCTAAAAACCATAAAAGATAAAAATATGAAAAGTAAAAGTCACATATATATGTTGCTGATGGGATTATTCTTCTCCGTCAGTTCATGTGATTATCTGGCTGTTTCGGACCAGATGTCAGGAGGCTTGCAAAATACAGATCAAATATTTGAAAACGTAGCCTATACCAAACGATGGTATGCCAATGTCTTTGCAGGAATCCCCGATTATTCGGGAATAAACAGCCTGAATGTAGGAGCCTTTAAAAATCCGTGGGCTGCAATCTGCGATGAACTAGTAGTAGGTTATGGAAATGCTGCCAAGGCCAACAACTCGGACAAGAATGCAGCGACCGCTAGTTTTCACCGCTATGGCGACTGCTATAAATACATCCGGCAGGCTAACATTTTTCTAGAGAAAGCTCATGTGATTACAACCAGCGGTACGCAAGGCGACAGACTGGAAGAAGACGAACTGAATGAGATGCGTGCCAACGTACGCTTCATGCGTGCATTTTACAATTATCTGCTATTGGAACAATACGGTCCTATTATCCTCGTAAAAGATAAGGTATACGAGGCGACAGAGACTCAGGATGTTCCCAGAAATACGGTAGATGAAGTTATCACGTATATTGATCAGGAGCTACGTGAAGTAGCTAATGAACTGCCACAGGAACCGATGCACGAAAATGAATCTTACCGCGCATGGCCAACCAAAGGTGTCGCTTTGGCCGTACGTGCCAAATTGTGGCTATATGCAGCCAGCCCCCTTCTCAACGGGGATACAGAGAAGCGCTGTCTCTGACCAACCCAGACGGTACAAGACTCTTCCGGATCGTGATGACAACAAATGGAATACTGCATTAAACGCCTGCAAAGATTTCATCGATTACGCAGAAACCGGAAACCGCTACGAGTTATACAAAGAATATACAACAAGCAGCACCGGTGAACAGATTCTAGACGTAGATGCCTCCGTTTACAACCTCTTTCAGAAATACAATAAAGAAATCATCTGGGGCACCGCCAACAACGACTGGGGAGGACTTGACGGTGACGCATTCGACCGAAGAATCGTTCCTCGCTGCGAAAAGAACGGTTTGGGTTCGACCGGAGTAACGCAAGAACTCGTAGACGCCTTCTATATGAACGACGGACTTCCTATCAAGGAAACCGACTATCTGCCGAAATCAACACTTTATAAAGAAGATGGTTACGGAACTTACAAGGACAAGAATGACGGAAAATACTCTAAGAACTACACCAACGTAACAGTCAGTAACCGCTATCTGAATCGTGAAGCACGTTTCTACAACACTGTCTTCTTCAACGGACGCCAATGGCCTGTCACCTGCAAACAAGTCCAGTTCTACAATGGAGGTAATGCAGGCGTTCAGGAAGGACAAGCCACTACAACCGGATATATGCTTTTCAAGCGCTTCAACCGATCAATCAGCAAAACCAGTCCGGGTGTAGCTAGTCAGAACCGTCCTTCCATAATCTTCCGTCTGGCGGATTTCTATCTGATATATGCAGAAGTTGCCAACGAAGTAAATCCGAGCGACTCACGCGTACTGACTTATCTGAACCTCGTACGCGAACGGGCAGGCTTGCCGAAAGTAGAAATACTGAATCCCGGTATCGTAGGTAATAAAGAATTGCAAAGAGCAGCCATTCAGCGCGAACGCCAGATTGAACTGGCAACGGAAGGTCAACGTTATTTCGATGTACGCCGCTGGATGATTGCCGACAAAGACGGTGAAGGACGCCAGAACGGATATGCACACGGTATGAATGTTCGGGGAACTATCAATGATACCGAAGAGTTCAACCGCGTAGTGGAAACTGAAAAAATTGTATTCAACAGAAAGATGTACTTACAGCCAATACCGGATCACGAAATGAGAAAGACACAAAACCTCGTCCAGAATCCGGGATGGTAATTGTATAAGCACAATAAATCAATGAGCATTATGAGAAAAATAAGTTATATACTAATATCAGGTTGCATCACTCTCTCTATTATCGGTTGTGATGAAACCTTTGATACGAGCAATACATCCGAAGGGATTTTGTCATTGTCTGAAAACGGACTGACTATTCTGCAATCGTATAATGTAGGAGAAAAATACAATGCTGACTTATGGATACAACACGGAGGACTGGAACTGAATAACAGTACCGTCACCTTCACCGTAGACAAAAGCCTGCTCGACTCACTCAATACTGCCGACGGAACCAGTTACCAGATACTTCCGGAAGATTGTTATCAAATGACTAACACAACGGTTAACGTATCTGCCGGTGACAGACTGGCAAAAGGCACTATCGTATACGACCCGACAAAGATTCATGCGTTGTGCGGCTATGACAATGTTCAATACATTCTCCCACTCAAAGCAAGCACTACAGGAGAGAAGTTGAACCCCGACCGTTCCACCCTCCTACTGGGATTTAAAGTTTCCGAACCCATTGTAACTATCATAAACGATGGTATACAGGAAATCAATGTCGACAATGTAAAAGAGTTGCCGATTACCATTGGAGTACCTTTTAGCAATAAATGGAACATCAACTGTACTTTAGTCAACAACCAGTCGGTAGTAGATACATACAACAGTGCCAATCAGACTTATTTCAGTCTTCTGCCGGCAGAGTGCTATACCAAACCCGAATCCCCGTCATTGTCTCAGGGAGTTGATCAGACCACAGTCAGTTACAAGCTGAAAGATAACATTCTTCCGGGAAATTATATGCTTCCTGTGCAAATAGGCGAAGTTACTTCCGATGCCACTATCCGTGCGGATAAAGACACCTACACAGGATTCTGCATCATAAAAGAAGGAACGAAAATATCAAAGAGCGGCTGGGAAGTTCTGTCCTTTACGACACAGGAAGCTTCGGGAGAAGGAGCCGGCAATGGATTAGCCAAATGTCTGATAGACGGAGACACTGAAACATTCTGGCATGCCAAATGGCAAGGTGGAAGCGACCCGCTACCGTATGATATTGTGATAGATATGAAGCAAAACATACAAATAGCACAGGTGGAATTGCTTCCGCGCGGCAGAGGTTCAAACAATCCTATCAAAGTGGTCGAGTTTGCAGCTAGTGAAGATAACGTGAACTGGACTCCTATCGGCAGATTCGGATTCACGAATCAGGATGCCGCCCTGGAATATTATGTAAAATCGATCAAAGCACGTTACATCAGACTCACGATTCCCGATGACGGAGGAAACAGTACTGTCGCTGCTATCAGAGAACTAGATGTCAAGGGCACTATTATTAACTGACACATGAGCATTCGATAGGTATTTTATAGCAAGTGCACTCTATAGTGCATCTTGAAGTTAAGCTACTCTCTTCCCCCCAAAGAGAGTAGCTTTTTTTGTCCGATGCCACCTTTCCTGTTTTTCCAACGGTTGATTAGCTTCAAAGTCGACGGCAAAGGAAGAACGTTTTATCTTCTTAGAAACTGGATACTGAAGAACTACATATTCATAGTGATCATTCCGTTTTAATAGTCTCAGCCGGATTACTTAATGCCGTATGATATCCGTTAAGGACAACTGTGACAAAAGTTACAAGCATTAATAAAACGACAGGTACTATAAATACTTCTATTCCCCAATTCGCAGGATACACAAACTGTTCCCTCCACCGTTTCATCAAGACATATACGATAGGGACAGCGATCACGTCGGCTATCAGAATATAATAGAAGAACGGACGGTTCAACAACAATAGAATTTGGCGGGAAGAGGCACCGTGTACTTTACGAATCGCAATTTCTCTTTTTCGTTGTTCTACCGCATACCATGTAATTCCAAAGATACCAAAAAGGGTCAGGAACAAACTGATTATAGCATAAGCCAGTAATAATCGGGAGAAATTCACCATATCTGTATTGTTGGATATATATTGCTGATAGGCGTCTATGTAAACAAAAGAATGTCCCGGCTCGTGTTTCTCCCACAGCAACCGGAGATTTTTTACTATCTCATTGCGTCTGCTCTCATCTATACGACAAGACAGGTAGGTTGCCTGATCAACCGGAATCTCTTGAAGAATGATCTGCATCGGAGTAATGGCAGAGTTGAAAGAAGTCAGTCTGAAATCTTTGCATACACCAATAATAGTTCCTTCACCGGCGTTGTCCTGCGCATATTTGCTTAAGGCCTGCCCCACCGGGTCTTCTCCTGCCGGCACAAAAAACTGCACAAAGGCTTCATTAACAACTACCGGATGGGCTACCTTGGAAAATAAATCCTTCGTTCGTTCCGGTTCGAGAAGTTCTATGTTGAATAAGTCCAGCAGTTCATAGTTCTCGGTCAATAAAACTTTATTTACCATTACTTCCTGCCCGTTCCTGTTTAGTGGAATGATGATATTAAAAGGACTCGTTATCCGCCCTTTGGATAACAGGGCAGTTTGGATACCGGGCAGGTTTTTAATGTCATTATACAAAGGGACGGTCAGGGCAGTCCCCTCATTACCTAAGATTAAAATTCCTTTAAAGCGTTCACCCTGCTCTTCTATGGTTGAAAGTTGCGTACGTATCATCATAAAGGCAGTCATCAATCCGATGGAGATAACCATTTGCACGCCTACAAGGGTCGCTACCAGTCTTCTTCTTTTTCTCCCTTGAAAAAATTGCCGATATCCGCTGATAGAAATGCGGTTCAGTTTCTTCGTCATATAGGTGGCCGGTATAATGGCCAAAAGAGAAACAAACAGAAGAATAAATGGAAAGACTTTCCATGAAAGAATGAAACCGAAAGTCAGACGGGCATCAAAGAAATAATTGAAAAGAGAAAGTATGTCCCCATTACAAGAATGGAAAGGATGAAAGCAATAAATACGGTAAGGAATGTATCAATAAAAAGTTGCCGGCAAATATATGAATGGGAAGCTCCCATCAATGTCTCTACATGAATCATGTTTACTTGTTTCAGCAGGCGCGAAAAGGTTTACGTAATTGAAGCAAGCGATGAATAAGACAAGTAAAAAGCTGATAATAAACCGATACTCAACAAAGCGATCTCCGATGACTGGAATGTTTTCACGGAATCAGCCAGTTTTGTGTCAAAGTAGGATTCTTAATGTCTGGAGTTTATAATAGGACCTTACTGTCACTGTAGGCAGTTCTGTTGACTCAAAACGCTCGCAAAAGGCTGACGTCAGTCTTTTCTTTGAGAGAATCATACAGGAAGTTCCTTCTTCCTGCAGGTTCTGAGAATTACCAAGCAAATCAATGGAGTGCTGACTGCGCATAAAACTTATATATGGCAGATACCTTTTTCATTTCAACTTTATCTCCATATACCACAGAAAGTTCTCGCCCGATACAATCGAACTTCCCGAAGTATTGCATGGCCTTTTCTTCACTCAAAGCAATACAGTCCGGCTTGGTCAAGGCTTCTTTCATATTGCCGGACAATATCTGGTACGGGAAAAAACGGCAGAAAGAACTGTCGGCCTCAACAATGACCTGTTGAGGAAAGCGCTGGTTCTCAATTTCAATATGAGTTGCCTCCTTCTCGGTCAGCCGGAGATAAGATTCAATCTCCGGAAACGGAGCTATCATTCCGGCAACCGATCCTCCATAGACAAATGATACTTGTCCGGTGCTCTGCATGGATGGCAGTCGCTGAGTCAGGCGCAGGATACGGTCCTTCTTTGGATTTTCCCCTTCTATCGTATATTCATGGATGACAAACGAGATCAGAAGATTGGTACAGGAAATACCGACCACAAGACTGACCAAAGAGATGACCGCAAAAAGTCTATTGCGCCACCAGTTTCTGAATATAAGTTTTAATAGTACGAGGTTTTCCATAGCAGTTCGTTCCATTCGTTGTAATCTTAGTCGTTTTTAATCTTATTCGTTCTTCATGATCAATGCCGGATTGATGCGGACAGCTTTGCATACCTGCCAGAGTAATGTACCCAGTGAGATAAGCAAGGTAAGGATGAAGCCTGTCACAAAAATCCCTGCTCCTATCGGAGTTTTCACCGCAAAGTCTTTGGTATAGTCATTAATAATATAATAGACCAAAGGAATAGCGACAGCAAAGGCGGCTCCCAAAATATAAAGATACTTCCTGACCAATAACAAAGCGATCTGTTTGCCGGTAGCTCCGTTCACTTTACGCAATGCAATCTCCCTGTAGCGCTGGCGAATGTCATACAATGACAGCCCGAACAATCCGAGGCAGGAAACGCAGATAGCCAGTCCGGCAAAGGTGACGTAGATGCGGGTTGTTCTCTTGTCATCATCGTACAGTTTTTCAACTTCATCTTCGACGAAGGAGTAATTGAACTCCCCCTCACCCATTACTTCGTTGTGTAGTTCCTTCAAGAATTGAATGGCTTCCTTGCGTTTACCTTCGGCTATTTTAGCCATTAAAGGTTCGGTAGGGTTTTCTCCTTCATCATACAGAATAACCAGTGGTGCATCCCCCATAGATAAGTGTCCGGTCCGGAAGTCTTCTATCACACCTACTACCTGATAAGCAGGATTTTTACTCTCATCTGTCCCCACACTCCACCATAGACGGGATTCGGTTTGCAGTGAAGCTTCATTAATATCTTTTATCCGGAAGAGCTTTCTGGCTGTTTCATTTATCATCATTTTATATTGGGCAAACTGGTCTTTATCATTCCACGTTCTTCCTTCTTTCAGCTTCAGGCCAAACATATTCATGTAATTATTATTAACATATATGATAGCCATTTTATGTTTCTCTCCGTTACTCTCCACATTGACGTATGGTTCCAGATTGATAGGTGCTTCCCCATATCCCCATGAAATGAATAAAGGGCATGCGTCCATCTTCTGTTTAATAACCTGTACCTTATGCCGCTCCAAGTCACGTTCTTTCTGCCATTCTTCATCATTTGCATATCTTCTGTTTTGTGTCTCGAATGACAGGAACTGGCATGAAATGATATTCTTTGCCTGATATCCTAAATCCGCATTCAGCATTGTGTACAACTGGCGAACAAAAAACAATGCGACTACTATCAGACTGAACGTAATGACATATTGAATGACAAGAATTGCATAAAACAATTGAATTTTGCACAGAACGCAAAGAAGTGATCGGAGAAGAATAGTTGTAACGTAAGAAAGGAAAGACAGACGTCACCAACGGCAATACGAATAATAAAATGAGAGACAGCGACAGATCAAAAATGATATCCGGTTTTACAGGAATTGCATATACCGAGGCGAATATCCCGGCTGAAGTTTCGATCAGCATCCAGATGATAAGCAAGGCGGCTGCCACCATATATATATTCTCTACATAAATCTGGATAAATATCTGAAAGCCGCTCGCACCATATACTTTTTTTACACCAAACTCACGTGCCCGCTTTAGAACGATAACCGTGTAGATATTGATAAAATTGAAGACTCCCACCAACAGCAGCATACAAGCCACTACAGTCAGAATCGTCACATGATTGATATTCCCCCGCAAAAAAGAAGCTGCCGAAGGTTCGACAATCTTATTGAAATACAATCCTTTCAAGGGAGTAAGCCCGTACTGTATGGGAGAATGACTGTAACATATTAATGACTGCGGCTTGGAAATCTTTTCATTATACTTTTTCAGGTCTGTTTCGTTTGCCAACCGGACCATGCAGAATCCCATCCGACTCCAGTCTGTATATTTCCCCTGATTCACCGGAGCTATCAGGTCGAATTGTAAAGAAGCCTTGGTACTCGGTTCATCCACAATGCCACGAATGGTAAGTACAGAACCTGACGATGAAGTTAATTGTTTCCCTATCGGGTCTTCGTCACCAAAAATATGCCGTGCATATTTCCGGGTAATAATTGCATCATCCGGTTTCTGAATAGTTTTAATTCCCAAAACTATCGGATAGTCCATCAACTGCAAAAGCAAGCTATCAGTTACCAAAACATTGGCCCGGTAACGGTGATTATCGACTACAATATAATCATCGTCAAAAGAAACACTATAAGAATATGCTTCTACTTCCGGATTCTTTAAAGGGTCTATAAAATTAGGATCATTATTCCTGTCTGTATTATCTGTGATTGAAATGCTGCCATTACTCCTTTGAATAGTCAGCAAGTACAATCGGTCCAGGTCCTTACAGAAATGGTCAACTGTTATCTCCTGATGGATATAGCGTACAATTATCAGTGTGGCAGCCATACACTGACTGCAAGCTCCGATAATATTGATCATCGTGTATGTTCTGAAACGGGATAAAGTCCTGATAGCAGATAATTGGTTCTTCATATTGCTTTTATTAAATAATAACGTTATTCACTTTTGATTACTTCTGCCGGGTTCTGTCGGGCAGCTTTCCATACTCTCCAGATGATGCTAAGGAATATTATAAGTAACATACCTGCAAATATGCCTCCATATATCCAAAAGTTTATCGGCGTCTGCTTTACATATCCTTCGAGCCAGTACTTCATGATGAGATAACTTAATGGAAAGGCCATGAATGACGCTATGACAAGTAAAATCAAGTACTCTTTAAAAAATAAGTTCAAAATGACCTTTACACTTACTTTCGGATGCTTATAGCTCTCTTTCCGGCGCTGTTCACATGATAACGTCACTAAGGAGAATATGCCAAATACGGCAATCACGATGCAGATAAGAGAAACAACACTCAGTAACTTGCTTAATGTGTTTTCTGACTTCATGTATTCATTGTAGGTATCTTCCATATTTATCAAGTCCAATACCGCATCCATATTGTCCTTATGCGCCTCTTCCTGCAGTTTTTGGTATACTTTATTCCATGTACCTTCTTTAAATTTAAAAAGAAAAGGCCCTCTGTTTCCGTTGCCCGGATTATCCTTCGGCAAAAAGAATACAGCCGGAATCACTGGATAAATCGGGGCATTATAATATATATCTCTGATAACACCTTTCACTGTGCAAACTTCATTCAGATATATCTTTTTACCTATCGGTTGAGACCATCCGAAAGCTTTTACGGCAGCTTCATTGATTACCACTACTCCTTGTCCGTCTTTTTCATCCAACATATCACCTTCTATAACGTCTATCTGAAAGAAATCAACATAATCCTGATTGATTGTTTCATTCTCTAATTTGATTCGTTGTTCTTTATCAGTCTGTCCTTCCCATTCCCTCAATTCATAAGAAGAAAATGACGATTTAGGAATAGGACTGGAAAAACCACATAAACATTCTGTTACATCAGGCATCTGCTTTAGTATCTCTTTGAAAGGGGTATTTTCAAATCCATAAATAGAAAGAATGGCTCCCACATTATGTTTCTCCAATCCCAATTCTTTGGAATTCTGCAGAAAATTGAGTTGCTTCATCATGACCAAAGTGCAGAACACAAAACCGATACTTATAAAAAGCTGGAATAAAATGCTGCCTTTATAAAACCAGCCGGAAAGATGAAGATTTGATTTGTGATTGATACTATCGAGCAATGTCCGCTTGTTGACATAGCGCACAAGCATAGCTGCAAAACCCGTTGTTATCAGTAACAATAATAATATATATACAAACACTTCACTATAAAAGAATGAAGTACTCTCATCGATTTGCGACAACTCCTTAAAAACCGGCAGAATTAACTCTATCATCATGATTCCCAAGCCTAATGACAGCACAAGCAACAAGATCAATTCTGAAGAGAATGTGGAAGAATTGCCATTGAATTGGAGCTCCATTCACCTTTCGTAGTGCCAATTCGCGCTTGCGCATTCGGATACGGGTTACGAGCATTGTTAAATAGTTACATAATCCGCAAATAATAACCAAAGCTCCAATGCAAGCAAAAAGACGAACATGATTCAATTTGACATTGATATCCTCCCTCGGATGAGTACTCCTCAATGTTGATAACAGAGCTATAGGAGTAGATATAACTGGGCTATATGAGTCCAGTTGTATTTTATATTTCGCCAGTCTCTTCTCTACAGCTTCTACATCACTATTCGGATAGATACGGAAAAGAGTATGGCATTGCTGTCTTCCCCAATCCGGATCCCGATCTTTATATGGTAACAAAATATCAAAAGGATACATGGAATGTCCTTCCCATGATTTTACTACTGCGACAATCGTCATTTCAGCATTTCCTCTGTCAGGAAATAGCAATTGTTTGCCTATTGGGGATTCTTCTCCGAATATTTTTTTGGCGGTTTTATCCGTAATGGCAATTTGTTTATCCCCCAGTCTCAAACGATTATCGCCATCTGTCGCAATGATATTAAACATTGAAATAAAGTTAGAATCAACTTCCAACTGGTATGTATGATATACATTCTTCTCATGTTCAATGGGAGTTATACCTCCATTATATATATGGCAAGCATTCTCCACCTCCGGACAGTTTTTCTTTATATAATCAGCCAACAAACTGGATGAATAATAAGAAAATCCGTCTCCCTGCAAATCAAATTTATTACCTGCCAAGTAGATGCGTTCCGCCCCTTCATGAAACGTATCGTATGTCATTTCATAACGTATCCATAGGGCAGACAATGCAAAACAGGTGAAACCAATTGCCAAGCCGACTATACTTACAATACTCTGCGTCTTGTACTTGATCAGATTGCGAAAAGCTATTTTTAAATAATGATATATCATGACATTGTGTTTATGTTATTCACTCTTGATAATTTCTGCCGGATTCTGCCGGGCAGCTTTCCATACTCTCCAAATAATGCTAAGCAAAAGAATAATAGCTATCACAACAAAGATACTTATATATACCCAACCATCTATCGATGTTTGTCTCACGTAGCTGTCGATCCATCTCCTCATTACAACATATCCTGTGGGGAATGCAATAACGGCAGCTATGATCAATAACAATAAATATTCCCGGAAGAACATCTGCAGGATATGATGGATTTGCGCTCCGTTCACCTTACGTATAGCAATCTCTTTCTGACGCTGTTCACAAGACAGCGTTACCAATGAGAAAACTCCGAATACAGAAATAATGACGCAAACCAATGATACAAAACTCAATAATTTCATCAGTGCATCTTCGGAGCGGAGGTACTTGTTATATTCCTCTTCTTCATTAAACAATCGCATATACGCATTCGGAAATTCCTCTCTGTACAGTTTCTCTATGGTCGCACGGCATTCATTCCACGTGCCCTCTCTAAATTTAAACAGAATGCTGGCACGATTCAACAGATAATCTTGCGCTTTAGGATGCTGAAAAGCAATCAGTCCCGGTTCACTCGTAGGAGAACGATAGCTAAAGTTCCTGACTACTCCGACAACCTTATATAGGCTACGCTGACCATTATATTCATGATAGAAACTTTTGCCCAAAGCCCGTTTCCATCCAAATTTACGGCATGTATTTTCATCTATCACTACTTCATTTTCTTGATTCTTGTCCGATATAAACTCGCCTTCCAATAAATTCAATTTATAGAATTCAAAGAATTCTTCTTTAGCAGGCATCATACCAACTGTTAAAGGTTCTTCAACCGCTTTCGACGAATCATCCCAGTTGTTTATTTCGACATACATCATCGGTCCTGTAGGAATAATCGGGAAATACGAAGGGGGCAAAGTCTCTGTCACCATGGGCAAAGTAGCTATCTTCGCCGACCATTGCTTAATATCACCATTCCATAAGGCTACATTACCGACATTATGACGTTCCATTCCTAAGTCCGTATTTTTCAGAAAATAGAGTTGCTTCATCATAACAGCCGCACAGAAGATAAAAGCAAGACTGACAACTAACTGCATGATAATTCCTATCTTACGAAACAAATAAGGTCTGGTAGCTACCGCTTTTCCTTTTATCGCTTCCTGCAATGTCCGACGGCGAAAATAAGATAAAGGCATCTGTGCAAACAGGAAAGACAGAATGATTACAATCAAAAGATATGCAATGATCTCTCCATAATATACACTGGCCTCTATCTGTGTGAAGTTCAGGAAGCCGGACAGACTCACCTCTATCATCAACAGTCCGCATAACAGGGCGATACATAGAATCAACAACAGTTCAATGGCAAACTGCACCGATAAAGATGTATTACTTGCACCATTTACTTTACGAAGCGCCATTTCACTACTACGCATGCAAAGCCGACTGATATAAAGCGTCAAGTAATTGAATAAGGAACAAATAATGACCAATCCGCCTGCTAAAGAGAAATAGAAAATATAACTGAAGGAGATAACTACATCTACTTTAGAAACATAATCCGAATAACGCAAAGCCGAAATGGGCGTGATCAGAAGCTTCACAAGTTCGCTCTCTTTGGGAATATCCAAGATATCAATGTCTTCCATCTTCTTTTGAAAAGTATCCCTATCCACTCCTGCGCGAACACGGATAAACAGTTGTTCTCCCTTACTACTCCAGCGTGGATAGCGCCTTGCCGAACTCAATACACTATACGGTATATTGGAATGACGGGACCATCCGCTCACAATGGCGCCTATCTTACGGGACGTCCGCTCAGTTCTACTTCTTCCCAAAGCATCCTCTTCACCAAAAAGCTTTCGGGCAAACTCTTCCGTAATGGCGATTTCCGGATCATTTTTTCAGGAAGTTGACTGTTCCTTTCAGCAGCCGTATATTGAAAAAGTTCATGAAAACAGAATCTGCTGTAGCCATTACTACCTCCTGTTCATTATCTCCCATACGGAATTTCATATCCCGATATATGGAAGTGGAAGCAGTAGCTTCTATCTCCGGCATTTTCTCCTGTAAATAGTTTGCCAAAGGGTAAGGAGTAACATTGGATGTACTACCAGGGGAATCAGTATAATGCGCACGTACCATATAGATACGGTCGGCTCCGTTATGGAAAGTATCGTAAGTCATTTCATAACGAATCCATAAGACAGACAGCGCAAAACAAGTGAAACCAACAGCTAATCCAATGATACTGACAAGGCTCTGTGTCTTGTACTTTACCAAATTGCGAAAGGCTACTTTCAAATAGTGTTTAATCATGGTACTTTATGAATATATTACATACTGACTTCCGTTACTACCTGTCCGTCAAACAAATTAATGATACGGTCGGCATAACCGGCATCGTGCTGTGAATGTGTTACCATCACAATAGTGGTTCCTTCCTTATTTAGTTCACTCAATAGCCCCATCACTTCTTTACCGTTCTTTGAGTCCAGATTACCGGTAGGCTCATCGGCCAGGATCAACTTAGGATTGGCAACTACTGCACGGGCAATAGCAACACGCTGCTGCTGACCTCCGGAAAGTTGTTGCGGGAAGTGTTTGCTGCGATGTGTGATAGCCATTCGTTCCATAGCAGTCTCCACTCTCTTTTTACGTTCGGAAGCTGAGATACCCATGTAAAGCAAAGGCAATTCAATATTTTCATAAACATTCAATTCATCTATCAGATTGAAGCTTTGAAAGACGAAACCGATCACTCCTTTACGAAGGCTGGTACGCTGTGACTCTGTGTACTTGGAAACTTCTGTTCCATTGAGGTAATATTCCCCTCCTGTCGGATTGTCCAATAACCCAAGAATATTGAGCAATGTTGACTTTCCACAACCGGAAGGTCCCATAATGGCAACGAACTCTCCTTGCTTCACCTCGATACTTACATTATTCAATGCCCAAGTTTCCACTTCTTCGGTCTTGAAAATTTTCTGTAAATTAATTGTCTTGATCATAATTATGATATTTAAAAGTTATTGTGTTTATTCGTTTTTATGAGAAATAAATCGGTTCCTTAATAAATTACCAACCGTATTATCTTCATAATATAATATATTCCTTATTTCAATATCAACTCCTCTGCATCGCCAAAGGTATCATATCCTGTCGTAATTACCCAATCTCCCGTCTGTAAACCTTCCGTAATTTCATACTGCTGCGGATTCTGCCGCCCAATACTTAATGGTACACGGATTGCTTTTGTCTTCGAAGCATTCACTTTGTAAATCCATTGTCCTCCTGTAGACTGATAGAAATTACCCCGTGGAATAATAAGCGCCCGTTCCGGCTGACCTAATTCAATCTGTACACGGAAGCTTTTGCCGACTCTGACATTATCGGGCATATCGCCGGTAAAGACAAGATCGACATCAAACATACGGTCTTTTACTTCAGGGACGACTTTCGTTATTTTCAGCGGATATTTCTTTCCCTGATAATTGACGGTAGCAGGCAGTCCGGTAGTGATCCTGTCAATGTAATATTCGCTTAGCGAAGTATGTATCTTATACTGATCGAGTACCTTTATTTCGGCAATGCTTTCGCCGGAAGAAACCTGCTGCCCCGGAGTAACCCTGACAAAGCTTAGTTGCCCTTTTATAGGAGCCGTCACCACCAGGTTATTCAATCGCTCATGAGTACGTTCATATTTCTTGCGCTCCCGTTCACGGTCATTGCGAATCAGTTCTTTACGAATCATCGTAACGGCCGAATCATGTCGCAGGCTTTCTTGTTGCAATGCCGCGTTTTTTAGTTTGTAGTTATATTCATCTTCGGCTACTTGTAGTTGAGCCTTACTCTTTACTCCCATCTGAAACTCTTCCCGATCAAGGGCAATGCTCTTTTTCAGTCGTTCCAGTTCGTAATTATTCGTCAGAGCCTGCTGCTTCAGATTAAGACTTTTCTGTTCCATCTCAATCTCCTGTTCCTGATAGGTAATCATTTGCTTTTCCCATTCGTCACGCTGGTCTTCAATGCTGCGAAGCAGGTCTGGATTGGAAAGGACGATAATGGTATCCCCCTGATGGAGCAGACTCCCTTCCTCACCAACGATGCTTTCAACGCTTCCCGCTTCGCGGGTATTGATTTTGATAGTCAGTATAGGCTGAATCAGTCCCTCCACATCTACATATTCCATAAAATTATCCTCTTTCACTTCCGCTATCTGAATATTTTCGGCATCAATACGTAATTTTCGGGGGCCTAATGACAGAACAATTACATAAATCAGAAAGGCAGCAAACAAAAGTCCGCCTATCAGATAGTATCTGTATCGAATGTACCAAGGTTTCTTTTCTAATTTTATATCCATGACTTTATCAGGTATTTTATATTTTTATTTATTAAAGCTAAGTAAGTTGCTATTCTATAAGAAGATTGTAATCTTCTGTCAATAGCATATTCCGTTCAAAATCGTAAAGTGTCATACTTCGAAGTGTGTAATATAAGCTCCAATAATTGTACAAAGCCGATACGTAATTACGGCGGGCACTATCTTTCTCGGCAATGGAAGCATTCAGATCAAGGATAGTGGATTTTCCCAGTATATAAAGTTTGCGGGCAACTTCATTTCTTCGTTGAGCCGTTTCATCTGTACGGGCAGCGATACGTACCCGTTGTGTTTGCAGATTAAATTGTTTCACCAGTTTGCGGACATTCAATTCAAAATCCGTCCGATTTTGCTCCACTTGCGTATATACTAGATCACGATTGGAACGGGCTACCCGCACTTGTCCCTTTCCCTCTTCCCCAATCTAAAATAGGAAGAGCGATACTCAGACTTACATATTGCTGGTCTAACAGATTTCGATAAGTATCCGGCAGCTTTTCGGCAGTCTGCGTCAGTCCGAAACGGAGATAAATATCCGCTTTCAGTCCCGCATTGGCACGGGCCTTGCCACAGCACTCTCACTTTCCAGTTTTCTTCGTTTCATCGCCTGTATGTCCGACTGTTTCGTATGCCAATGCCAATGCTTCATCCAGATTGACACTGAAATCCGGTACTTGCGAGTTGATACGCACACGAAGTTCCGATCTTCCTGAATGCCCAGATAAGAACGAAGTTCCTGCATGCAATTATCCATTTCTATACGGGCATTCATACGATTTGTTTCTTCGGTCAGACGATTCAATTTAACTGCAGCATTTCATTCTCTGTGATCGTGCCTATATTGTAGCGCCCTGAGCGTAACGATAGAGCGTGTCGGCATTTGCATAATTGAAAGAAGCAATATCGTAATTACTTTGGAGCGGTAGCCAAAGCGAAGAATTTATTAATTGCATTGGCAGAAACAAGTTCCAGTGTTTCCACATAACTTTCTTGGCTTCCTGATAGCGTACCGGTTCTATACGTTTATCCCATTTCAGACTATTATAACCAAAAAGCGACTGGCGATATCCTATCATGACAGGAGAAGTTTGCCATGAGTATTTATGTTCGCTGAACAAGTCCATGCGTTGTGCAGATGTTTCGAGAAAAAGGGAACCTCCGGTCCAGGGAATATTCTGCGACAGGTTTAAAGTCAGATCGGTATTCAACAGATTTTGCTCGACAAACTTGACGGAACCGTCCCCCATTGTAATCTTATTGATGGCACGATTCAAATTAGGATTGATGACAAACTCAAAGATGGCAAATAGTTAGCCCGATAATATTTGTAGTTCCAGTAAGCGGAACGAAAGCTATGTCGTGCAGTTTGTGCATCGGGTGATTCCAAACGGGCTATTTTCACCACCTGCTCCAACGACATCTCCATTGTTTGATTTTGAGCAGCCAGCAGTTCAGTCGACAGGATTCCGAGTGTTATATAGAGTATTTTCAGATTCATTCTTAGATTTATTTGTTATTTACTGTTCAAAACTTGTGCCATTCTTATATTTCATTATAATTCAATTATTTACATTTACTTCACTATTGCAAGCAGCGTGCAAATACGCACAAATTTAGTGCGCAATCGCACATACAACACATGATTATTATCCATATCTTTGCCCTTGCATTAAAACTTTAGGATAAGTAACGAATCATATACCCCATACCCTATGGATGAAGTCAACAAACTAGGAAAGATACTCATTGTAGATGATAACGAAGATGTGCTCTTTGCCCTCAATCTACTACTCGAACCTTATACAGAAAAGATAAAGGTAGCTACCACTCCCGACCGGATTGAGCATTTTATGACTACCTTTCAGCCCGATCTTATCTTATTAGATATGAACTTCAGCCGTGATGCAATTAGCGGTCAGGAAGGTTTTGAAAGTCTGAAGCAGATTTTGCAGATTGATCCGCAAGCTATTGTCATCTTCATGACTGCATATGCGGATACAGATAAAGCTGTACGGGCCATTAAAGCCGGTGCAACAGATTTTATCCCCAAACCTTGGGAGAAGGAGAAATTGCTGGCTACTCTCACCTCC